>ENA-UONY01000176-UONY01000176.1-human-gut-metagenome-genome-assembly--contig:-CS9-NODE-176-length-91389-cov-20.218155_pt1 | contig 91389 bp, 85 predicted proteins | sample MGYA00242465_ERZ724012 | MGnify/ENA metagenome assembly ERZ724012 | reverse complement strand
ATATCATCAAAACAATGTCAATATAAAATAAACTTCCCCTTTATTTTTGGCTAAACGCCCTAAATAAAAAGCCCCTTATTTAAGGGGCTTTCGTTTAGTTTTTCTTTTCAAAATCGTGTTTTTCCTTGAGGAAGAACAAGACGCCGATTGGAATCGAAGCGGCATAACACAAAGTTGAAATTCCCAACGTCAGCCAAGGCTGGCTCATGACAAAACTGGCGAACAAAGCGACAATCAACATCATGGGGATAAACATATATGTCGGAACTTTCATCTTTTTGGTGGAGATTGTCGGTATCCGACTGACCATCAGGAACGAAACGACGCACATCAAAATGCTGCAAAACATATTGGAGCGAAAAACGGCATATTCCGGAAAGTCAAATGAAATCATAATCGGCATAATCGCCAAAGCAGCGGCGGCCGGAGCCGGAACGCCGACAAAGAAATGATGCCAATATTCCGGCTGAGGTTCATCGTCAAGCATGGTGTTAAAACGGGCCAGACGCATCGCCATACCGATAGAAAACAGCAGGCAGAAAAACCAGCCGAATTTCGGCAGATCAAACAATGTCCACTGATACATCAGAATAGCCGGAGCTACGCCGAAACTGACAAAGTCAGACAGGGAATCCAGCTCGGCACCGAATTTGGTAGAACCTTTCAGCATCCGGGCAACACGGCCGTCCAAGCCGTCAAACAGAGCTGCGAGAAAGATGCAGATAACCGCTTTAACCCAATCCTCCTGCACGGAATAGCGAATGGAAGTTACACCGGCACACAAAGCCAGCATGGTGACAATATTCGGAGCGATTTTGCGAAACGGCAAACGACCGCCGAACCCCGGTTTAGACGGCAGGGTTTTAGAAGATGTCTTTTCCATTATCTGACTACTCCCTTAACCTGTGCGGCATCGCTTTTCAAATGGGCAATAACGCTTTCACCGGCAACCATTGTCTGGCCGAGGCAGACCTGCGGCTCAACGCCCTCGGGAAGATAAACATCCAAACGGGAACCAAAACGAATCATCCCAAAGCGTTCACCGGCTTTATACTCCTGCCCTTCCGTCGCTTCACATAAAATGCGGCGGGCCACTAATCCGGCAATCTGAACAAAGGCAATGTCTTTGCCGCTTTTAGTCTTCATCGCCAGCAGCTGGCGCTCGTTATCCTTGCTTGCTTTATCCAGCGTGGCGTTAAAAAACTTTCCGGGAACATATACGGCTTTGGTAATTTTTCCTTCAGCCGGCGCCCGGTTGACGTGAACGTTAAAGACGCTCATAAACACGCTGACGCGGGTAAACTTCTGGTCACCGAGACCAAGTTCTTCCGGAGCCTTGACCTTGGTAATCATCTGCACAATACCGTCCGCGGGAGAAACAACGACATCGCTGATTTCCGGCGTAACGCGTTCGGGGTCGCGGAAGAAATAAAAGCACCAGATTGTTAAAGCAATACCTATCCAGCCTAAGGGTTCCCACATCATTGCCAACAATGCGGTAACGGCAGCAAAAATGCCTACAAACTTCCATCCCTCGTTGTGGATATTGGGAAGAATGTATCTACGCCATGAGATATCTATGGTTTTCATGTATTATAGTCCTTTAAAGGGCCTGCCGATATGCAGCGGTGCCGTGACGCTGTCAACTGCCGCAGCGCCGAATACCGACAGGCAATTAATATTTAAATGTAATTTTTCCAATTACAACAGTCAGGTAAGCATATTTTTTGCAAACAGGCAAGTTTTATCTATCGGACTTCCCCAACAGAAAGGCGGCTGAAAAAAATCGAAATTAGATATTGCAATTATGCAAAATTATTAGTATAAACTTTGCAGATGATGCGCTTGTGGCGGAACAGGTAGACGCTGCAGACTTAAAATCTGTTGTCCGCAAGGACGTGCCGGTTCGATTCCGGCCTAGCGCACCAGATTTTATGCTTGAATATCAAGCACTTAATTCAAGAGCCAAGGCTATGATGCTAAGGCTCTTTATTTTTGAGAATTATTGAAAAACAAATGCTTAACCAGTTTGCTTTCATAAAAACAGTTACGGGAGAGCAAAATGTTTGAAAAGTGTATGGCAAACTGTATGGCAAATAAAATTTATATCCAGTTGCGAAACAAAATTTTCTATTATAGAGTTGAGTTACCAAGAGTTAATAACAAGCGGAGATACAAAATCATCTCTCTTCATACTCAGGACTACTATGAAGCCAAGGAAAGAATAAAGCAAATGTTAGCGGTGGAAGAAAAAGTTACTCAACTGCAAAGATTATTCAATAACTTAATCTTTGAAAAGGCAGACAATTCCGATATTATGACGGTTGTTTCACCTTTTGATAAAAAAAGACTGTCTAAACGCAACGATGTTAAAGATGTATCTGAATTATACTCTTTATATTGCAGTATGGCACAAGATATTAAAAATCTGACGGAAGAAAAACAAGCCTTAATTAAAAAGATTGAAAGCCTTGAAGGTGTCATTAAAGAATTTATCGGTCCGTTGAATACAATGATGGCTGAATTTAACAAAGCCAAACCAGTCAATCCGATACAAGAAACCACAAGCTACACCATTGCAAAAGTCTTGGAATCTATGATGCTATTAAAACAAGCGACTAACCGTCCTGTTTATCAAAACCGAAAAAAGCAAACTATTGTTAATTTACTGACAAATGCCGGACTTTCGCTTGAGGATGACTATTTCAAATTTCATAATGTCGAGATGATTGAAAAAATATCCAAAGGTATTATTAACAATCCTTCACTCAAAAATGATGTCAAAAAGATGAAAGTTCGTTATCTTAAAGAATTGGCAACTTGCGGCCACAACATCAATCCTGACTTATACAAAGCCAATATCATTAACAACTTTCCACAAATTGAAAATACCAAACGGATTGATAAAAATCCACATCTACCATACAAAAAAGAACAATTACTTGAGATGTTTAATCCTAAGCATACTTATTTTAAAGACAATCCGGACGCTTTCTGGGCTTGTATGATTGCTTTGTTTACCGGTGCCAGAATAAATGCTGCGATTACTCTTCAATATAAAGACATTTTGGTTAAAGACGGAATTAATTGTATCCAGTTTCGTTCAGACCACAAAATTAAACAGCTTAAAAACGAAGCATCAGAACGGTTGGTACCAATTCATAAACAGTTGCTTGACCTTGGATTTGTTGACTATGTTAATAAACAAAAAGCAAAATCAAAAGCAGAAGATACTGATTTTATTATAAAGAAGTGCCAAACGAAAAGCGGAGAATATAATAACAAGTTTTTTACGCGTGAACTGTCTCCATTTTTTACAGACATAAAAGTTAAAACAGGCAACCTCGACGGTTACGACTTCCATTCTTTCAGAAAAAATCTTAGTATCGCTTTACAAGATGCCGGTGTCGGTGCGACTTATATTAACGACATAATCGGTTGGGAAGGCAAAACAACAATGGAACAGTCTTATTCCAACCATACATTAACGCAAATCAATGATGAGCTGAACAAATTCAGTTACGACTTCCTCAAACCTCACTTTACCAAATGGAAGAAAATCATTAAGGCATAATTTTTTAATTAACAGCCTCAATCAAGCAGAGACAACGATTTAATTTCTTGTCTCTTTTTTTGTGCCGAATATAAAGAGCTGAATCATAAGGTCCGTTTTTCCTACTCTGATTTTCAAAATAATTACTTTTTATCGCTTGTCTTGCAGTTTTTCAACTGAAAGGAGCGGATATTTACAAATATCCTAAAAATACCTCTCACAAAAATGCAAAAAAGTTTTAGGCAATTTCAATCAGTTATCGTTTTATTCAAAAATTTTTTCAAAAATGCCTGATTTTTTTTAGTTCGAATATATAGGCAAGTTTTTTTGCCCGAGTGGAAAAACACTCAACATTTAATTATAGAGGTAATTACCTTGAAGAAATCAAAAAATCTTACAGGTCTAGGCTCATTGTCGAAGCCTGTACATTACAATACTCCGTGGCTGCCTAAAGACTATTGGCAACAATGGACTAAATTTTCAAACTTAAAACCTGTTTTTTATACATCGTTGTTTCAAAACGTCGGGATTGGCGAATATTATTTGCGTAATTGCTTAGGGTTAATCGGAGCTGTTGGCAACGAAATTATCCAGAAACGAGCAGACTGGGCAAAAGAAATATATCCTGATTGCGAAATTGTCTGTGGCGACATCTGGGATAAGGCGATTTTTGATAAACTTGTCAGGCTCCATAAAGAAAAAGGGTGTACCGGTGTTCAGGCCAGCCCCGCTTGTCAGAGTTATACATTAAGTAACTCGCATCGTAACCCGTCAGACAAACGAGGTCATCTGTTTGAACCAATGCTTAATTTTATTAAAGCTGTTGACGCCGAATGGGTTTTAATCGAAAACGTCCCTCAAATGTTGACTGTCCAACTGGATGATGGGCGAATTGTTGGTGAGCACATTGTTAAAACACTTAAAAGCTGGGGCTATTATGTGAATTACGGTGTGCAAAGTGCGGCTGGCTTCTTTACACCACAAGACCGCAAACGAGCCATCATCTTGGCTCATAAAAAAGCACCGTGGCTGTTATCCGAACCTCACGATGAAAAAATCACCCTACGTGTTGCTATTGGTAACTTGCCATCTCTTGAAGCCGGAATGGACAGCGGAATAAAATGGCATTATGCTCCATATTGGGCTCCGGCTCAGATTGAAGTCATGAAACACACGCCTACAGGATGCTCTGCCCACGACAATCTGATATGGAAACCGGTAAACGTTGATGGTTCGCCCAGCAAAGCCAAGTTTCATTGCAGCTTTCAAAGGAAACTATGGGATGCCCCTTGCAATACTGTTTTGCAGGATTCCAAAGGCGTTTCAGGGTTCAGAAATGTCCACCCTGGACGGCTGCTACCTGACGGAACATACAGCGATGCCAGATGTTTAACCATCCTTGAATTGCTCAGAGTGACGGGGCTTCCTGATGACTACCCGATTCCTGATTGGGCTAGCGACAAACTAATTCGTGATGTTATCGGCGAATGCTTTGCACCACTTCATGTCTTGGAAATTCTGAAGAACCTTCCGAGATAACGCAAAATCCTTGATTTTGGCGTCGGTATTACCACAGTACCGGCGCTTTTTTATCGGCTGATATAATGTAGAACAGCATTTTCTTGTGGCATTATCAGCCAAATAAACTTTATTTCATGTTTTCCGAAGTTTTTTCTTTTAATGTCATTCCGACCGGTTTGGTTAAGATGCACGAGTTCTTATAATATAACCGTACAGAACCCTGAGCTGTGTATCCTACCTGGAGCAACTATCTTCCGGCCTCCTCCCTGCCGCACATATCCCCGACCCAGAGTAAAAAATTTTTTAATGAACAATTTTACAAAGGCCTTTACGCGCGAGACAAAAATATAAATAACTTTTTTCACTACGCTTGGAATTTTAAGAAAAAACGCATTTTAAAAATTCTCGCACAAGTTTTTATGAAAAAACGCAATTCTATTATATTGTATCTGGAAACCTGAAAAGACGAGTGCCGAAAGCGTTAAATGCCGTCATTTTTACTATTTTATATAGTCAGGGATACGAGGAAACGAAAAACGGGTCCTTTGTTATTATTATACTTAAATCTTTATAAAAACAAATACAACTAAACATTGTTAAACAATAAACTTATAAACAATAATATTAACTTCTATCTTCAAAGTTAAAGAGAGAATTTTATGAAAACAATAAAACTTTACTATGAACATATATCCCAAACTATCAACGATTCAAAAATAACGATAAGCAATAGAATAATACGTTTGCGTCCCTTTCTAACTTATTCATTACTTTATCTTATAAGCCGATTTATTGTATCGCAGATAAGATAAACTTTACGATTCAAATAGTTAAAATCCTATTCTATCCCCAAATGATTGAAAAATGCCAAAACAGCTTCAAAACACACACATAAATCAGCCTAAATCATTCCGTGATAAACGATTTAGCCCTGACCTAAGCAATTCTATACTAAATAAATATTTCAACACCGACAGTCAAAAAATGGATTCTTTTGTAAAATCGTTATTTTGTTATAAAAGTCGTTTAAAAGCAGATAATGTAAGAAAAATATTAAACGAGTGGATAGGTAAAGAATATAAGCCGACACACCTTTTTACGATACAGCTTCCTGAAAATTGGAAATCAAATAATGCTGATAATTCCAGAAGTCATTTGCGTATGATTATGAAGATTTTTGAAAGAAGTTTAGTTGGTAAACATTGGAACAAACATCATTTGCCTTTTATTGTATTTTCAGAAAACGGGACATCTGACGACTGGCATTATCATATTTTATTAAACCAAGGCAAATTTACAGAACAAGAATTACAAAATGCCATTTTAAAAACAAATATAAAGTTGGGATTACCTGGTTATTGTTTAGAACTTGATTTGATAGAAAAGCATTTAGATAAAGTAGAAAAGTATTGCACCAAAGAAATTAAAATTTATTGGAATGGCAAATTTGACAGCGACAGGATCATATTTTCTGAATGTCTTTTTGGTTTATAAAGGCTTTTTCAAGGTATAAAAAACTGCTTTGGTTGTGCCGTGTTTAATTAAATATCCTTTTTTTATCAGCGACTGCACGGATTTTTTTACGGTTTCCATATTCTTGCCCAATTCATCCGTAATTTTAGTAACCGTCCATTCCGGTTGTTTGGCAAATAATTCCAAAATATTTTTAGCTGTTCCAGACAGTTTTTCACTTTCTTGTGCCTGAACATGACTGATTTTTTCTTCCAACAACCTTTTTTGTTTTTGCAAAGACGTGATAAAAAATGTCAGCCATGGTTCGTAATTAACTTTTTCTGACCAGATAGATTTTTGCGTTCCTCTTAAAGCACGATAGTAACCTTCTTTGCTGACTTCAACAACTGATTCCATAGACGCATACGGCATATAACTGTACCCATATTTTAACATAAGCAACGCTGTTAAGGCTCTGGACATTCTTCCGTTTCCATCGGTAAAAGGATGGATAGCCAAAAAGTGAACAATAAATATACCAATTACAATAATCGGATGAAAATAACCGTCTTTAAAGTTATCATTGGCCCATTCAACCAGTTCTCTCATCAATCTGGGCGTATCAAAAGGTGTTGCTGTTTCAAAAATAGAGCCGATTTCGTGACCGTCTGCATCAAAAGCCGCAACACGATTACTATCTTTTTTGTAATCTCCGCGATGGCGTTCATCTTTGGAAGAGTAACGCAGCAAAATCTGGTGAAGTTGTTTGATGTAGTTTTCAGAGAGCGGAATATCCTGATAATTATCAAAAATCGTATTGATTAAATCGGCATATCCGGCTACTTCCTCTTCGTCACGGGATTTGAAAGATTTTTTATTTATCGCGCTAAACAACTCTTCAATCTCGTTATCGCTCATCTTATTGCCTTCAATACGATTAGACGAACCGACAGCCTCAATCGTTGCGATACGTTTCATAACTTTAAGCTGTTCCCGACCGATACTGCTGAAACCTCCTTGCCAAATCCCGTTAAAGTGGTCGATTTCAGCAATTTTAGTCAGCATTTCCGGTGTTATTTTAATATCTTTTATATTGGGCATAGGCACTCCGCATTACCGATTAAAGAGAAACTATTACCTAATATTACCTGATATTTTTTTAATGTAAATATATTTTTACCTGATATTACCTAATAATGAGTTTTTTACCGAATAAATTTGAAACTAACTAACTTTTTTTACCAAAGATACCTCCCATTGTTCCATAAACAGCCCAGAAACAAGCGGATTTGAGAAAAGAAGTAAAACATAAGCCCGACCTGAAATCAATCAAACTGGGCTAAATTATAAACTTTATCTATGGAACAGTTAATAAAAGTTGTTTAATACTCGCTTGCCAGCATAACGGTCATAACGCGATTTGTTAAATTTGGATTGGCAGGATCCTCTGATAAGTATTGATAGTTTTTGTCATAGTAATCGATTTTCCAGAAGATTTTTTCACCTTTATAATCAAAACTACCAAAATCGTGTTCATTATACGGGTCGTTATCCGGTGTAAAATGATTAAACTGTCTAACTTTGAATAAAATTCTTGCAATATCATCTTGTGATTTAGAATTTATACCAGCAGTTAACATTACTCTTCCACCAATAAGATGTTTGCGAAGATTGTCATTTAAGGTTTTAATATCTGTCATAACACACCTCTTAAGCAGATATTTCAGAAGCAAGAAACATTTTGAATTTTCTCAAGGCTTGACGAACGCTTGTATGACTTCTTTTACCATAACTAGATTTTTCGCCGGCTGTTTCATATTGAGGCAAGATAGAAGAGATATTTTCAACCAGATGAGCGAGTGTAAACTTCTCAACACGGCACAATCTCTCAATTCTTCCGGCATAATCCGTAGCAGTCAAAGCAGAGTATTTATTTTCCAACAACCAGTTTTCAAAATTCTTCAACATAACACTATCTCCTTACTTAATCAAAACCGGTTCAGTACAAACCGCAATCATTGTCTGTTTCAATCTTTGACACTCAGCCAGACAATCGCTGAAATATTGATACGGAGTTGGAAGAATTGTGTTATTTAATTTTACATACCACATAACTTTTTCCTTTCATAAATAGTCGTTTTGCTCATTAACTATTTACATTATGCGGTGTATTTTCCCATTCGCGAGCCCCTAAAACGCAACTTGCCAACGACATTTTGCTACGATTTAGACGGGATTGCTAAGTTATGGACGGAATTTATAATAATGATGCATCTTTTCACAAACTAAGTAACTTTAGTTCAAAATTTTCTTTCACTTGCTTCCAATTTGGCATTTTTAAGGATAAAAGATTATAAAAGTCATCAGTGTGTTTATCAAAATAAGCATGGCAGAGCTCATGATAAATAACATAATCAATTGATTGTTTGCTGGCTTTTATCAAATCAGGATTAAGCACAATCTCATTTTTTTTTAGATAACTTCCCCAACGTCTTTTTAATTTTCTGACTTTAAGCGTGGGCATTTCTAAATCAGGAAAGGCCTTGATACATTCTTTTAATCTCTCTGCAAATATAATATTTGCACGACCGAGTAACCAAGTTTCAAAAGCTTTGTTTATTTCATCAATCTTTTGGGGTGAGGAAGAAAGAATGTAAATTTTATTCTTTAATACCTTAACCACATTTTTTAGAGCTGCCTTTTCAATAATTATTTGATATTGTCTTCCTAAATAAAGAGCAGAACTCCCCGCCTCATAAATTTTGTTCTCTGGAGCATTGAACTGCTTAAAATAATCAATTTGTTTTTTTATCCAAAGAGTTTTGCGCTTAATAAAATCGTCAATTTCAAAGTCTTTTGCTTGTTGAGGTGCTTTTATTATAACCTGAAAATCTGGATATACCTCAGCAGCCAAAGATTTTCTGTCTTCTTTGATAATTTTAAATTCACTCATCAGAGCATATCCTTATTTTGTACAGCTAAGTTCCATGCTGTATTAACAATTTGCTCAATTGTATCGGCAGAAAGCTTTTCATCAACCTCATCAAACAAATAATCTTCAATCGCAAAGAAAATCTCTCTTTTAACCGATGTATTGTTTTGGAAGTCAACAATCTTATGAGCTTTGATGATTTGAACAATATCTTCAACAATTTGAGAATAATCTTTTTCATCAGACTTAAAAAACTTTCTGATATTCCGATAGAACGGATGATAGATTTTGTTTTTACGCAATTGTTCCGGAATATCAGAATCTTCATAATCAGTAACAGATTTTTGACATTCTTTAGCTTGGGCAAGAAGAGCAGCTAAATCTTCTTTTTTAGCTTGTTTTAGCTCTTGCAAGATTTTATCTATCAGTTCACTAAATTTACCATAAAAAGCTTCATCTTGCTCATAACGCTCTTTAATAACTTTCTTTGTTTGTGCCAAAATAGCATCAGCTTTTGATTTATCCGACAAACCATTTTTATCATCTTCAATATATTGGTTAAACTCTCTCATATCGGAAAGGCTGATTTCTTTTGATAAAACCTCAACATCTTTAGCGGTAACATACTTATCCAAAAGTCTCATAATCTGGTCTTTATACTTAGAAAAATCAACTTTTTCAGCTAAAGAGAGTTGTGTCGTCTTTTTTATTTCCACAAAACGTTTGAGGTCTTTTTTATATTCAAGCAGTTTGTCGGTATCCATTTTGCTATAAAAATCATAAAGAGAGTAGCAAACGGAAAATTGCTTGATAAATTTATTAACATCGCCATAGAAATCTTCTCGAACTTTTTCATTCTTTTTCAGATATTCAACATAATCATTCGTATTCTGCTTATCTTTTATATCCTTAAAGGTTGTGTGTAATCTGTCATAAATACTATTTAACAGATTAATTTGGCTGTCTGTATCCAGCAAAGCTCTGTCAATATCTTGCGGATCATAATGAGAGAAAAGCTCTAAGGCTGATTTTAAGTTTTTCGCATTTTTAGAGTAATCTACAATCAAACCGGCTGTTTTGCTTTGTTTCCCATCGGCTCCGTCATACACACGGTTAACACGGGCAATGGCTTGCAACAGATTATGGTCTTTGAGTTGCTTGGCTAAATATAAAACCGTATCACAGGGAGCATCAAATCCGGTCAGAAGCTTATCTACCACAATCAACAACTCGCAACCATCTGGATTTTTCTTATAATCGCGAATAATTTGCTTTTCTCGGCTTTCTATCGATCCGTAAAGATGTTTCTGCTTAGCCATATAATCAGTTACAATTTTTTTGTGCTCGGAAAGTGTATCATCTTTACCTTCATCCGCCAAAGTATCTGAAATAATTACTTCCGCTCTGATTTCTCCCAACAAATCCAATGCTTGTTTGAACATAACCGCTGCATATTTACTTGGAGCAACCAGTTGCCCTTTCAGTCCGGTATTTTGAAAGTTTTTTACAAAATGGTCATTGACATCCAGAGCAATCATTTCAATTCGTTGCGATGTTTCTTCTAAAACCGATGATGAAATGCATTTCTTGGCAAAATCTTTGCGTTCACTTTCAGAAAAGCGTCCGGCTAAACGCTCATAAAATTTATCGGCAATCTCATCAATTGTTTGGTCAACAAATCTGCCCTGATAAATCAGCGGCAATACGGCACCGTCTTTTTCAGCTTCTGAAATAGTATATTCATCAATCAATCCGCCAAATTTTTCAATCGACTGAGATTTAGACATTTCTTTCCCAACCAATCTGTCCGGAACCTTTTTCATCAACGGTGTACCGGTAAAGGCAATCTGACAGGCTCTGGGCAAAATTTTGTTCATCATCATATTGGCATCACCACTCTGGGTACGGTGAGCTTCATCAATCAAAACAAAAATATTATTGTCATCATCTACAAAATCGGTTGGTTTATCAAATTTATGCACCAATGTTGTGATAACGTCTTGCGGATTGTGTTCAATCAATTCAAGTAAGTTTTTGCAAGAAGTTGCCTGCACAACGCCTTTTTTAATATTACAAGCCGCAAAAGTATCTCTGATTTGAATATCCAAATCCGTGCGGTCGGTAACCACAATTACCCGCGGATTTTTAACCTCTTCAATCAGATTTTTTACCAACATCACCATGGTTAAGGATTTTCCGCTGCCTTGGGTATGCCAAATCAAACCACCGCGACGTTTGCCGTTTTCATCAATATTCTTAATTTTTTGCAAAGTTTTTTTAATGGCAAAATATTGCTGATAGCGCGTAATTTTTTTGATTCCGTTGTCATAAATAACAAAATTACGCACCAAATCAAGCAAGCGAGCCGGAGAAAGCAAGGCATAAATTCCCAAATCTTGGGCGGATAAGCTTTCTTTGGCATGGTGAACATAGTCTTTGCGTCTGAGGTCTTTGCAAACTTGCGAAACAGTATTGTCATCAATTGGTTTATTGACATTTTCAAGCACTTTGGTTTCATAATCAGCCGGAGCATCTTTTTCTTTCCACACCGAATAGAACTCAAAAGGCGTTTGCATTGTGCCATATTTAACTTCATTGATATTGGTAGCAATCAATATTTGCGGGAACAAGAAAAACTTTGGCGTTTGTGCAAATTTTTGGTTGCGAATCATCTGATAAACCGCCTCATCAACCAGAACAGAAGCTTTCTTGCACTCTATCGCGGCAAACGGAATACCATTAACAAACAAAACAATATCGGGACGACGGTTTTGGTCTTCTTCAATCTCAAATTCGGCAACAACGTGATAAACATTTTTTTCGGGCTCTTGCCAGTCAATAAACTTGAGTTGCGGAGAAGTCTTTTTGCCATCGATAATTTCCGGAACGGAAACGCCTCCAAGCAAGTTAGAATAAACATCTTCCGAGGCTTTCACCATGCCATCGTCAAGTTTTGTCTTTTCAAGAGCATACAAAGCCTCATCAATACTTTTGTCAGAGATAATATCTTCATTGATGTTTCGCAGAGCTTTTTTAGCAATATCATGCAAAATATACTGACTTTTGCTTTCGCGATGATTATTCACCTCATTTCTTGGGATATAATCGTATCCAAGATTGATTAACTGCAGCAAAGCAGGAATTTGCGAACTGCTCGCTTCATCAAAATCCGGAAGTTCATGCAAAATATCAGTCATCTTATTTCTCTTTCTTTAAAATGGATACATAGCGGAAGGTTGATTAAGAATAGGTTTAATTTTTCTTAGAAAACCGTCATTAGGAATATTATTGTAATCACTTAATGCCCATTTTCGCTTTATAGGATTTTTCATAATATTTGTTGAAATTTCTAAAAACAAATTTTCTTTGTCATCTGTTGAAAGACTTCTTTCTACAATAGAATTTATTAATTGAGGATTTCTTAATTTTAATCGAACAGCTTTGTTATCATCGTAAAAGCACTCCTCTACAATTCCTTGAATTAATGAAAACGGAAAGCCTCGATAATTACTTATTTCATTCAAAAATTCATAAGCCACAGATGAACCTCCATCATATGCTTGTAATATATTTCTTCCAATCTCTATCAATTCTTCATCTGTTAACTCATCTTCAGCTAGAAAAAAAGGATAGTTTTTAATGTACAAGCATGCAGGATTCTGGATATACCAATTATAACTTTTTAAATCTTTAATAAGCCTTTGAAACATAGATTTCATAGATAATCCCAACGAATTTAACTGATCCCATTGCAAACTTAAAATTTTATCAAGATATTGTTTGGCTTGTTTGCGATTCATAAGAGATTTGACATATATTCTATCTAAATACCCAATAAGAAAAAGATTGTCATCTAAATCTTCTTCTAACCGATTAATAATGATTGATTGATGCTTGCTAGGCAAAGTTTCAAAGATATTTATTGTTGCAAATACATTTAGTGAAGCTGATTTGTATTCGTATAAAATATTTTCAAACTCATCATTATTCCAAATTTCTTTAAGCTTTACCTTTTTAATAAAGCTTCTAATAAAATAAACACCTCTTTTATAAACAACATCGTTGTACTGATCTTTTGTCATTCTATTTAAAAATTTTAAATACTTTTCGCACATATAATTATATTTATTAGGGTCTATGATGGGAATAATTTCCGTTGCATAATTTTCAACCTCCTCCAGAGAATCATTCAAAAAACTTTTTTCTTCTGTCAATCGTTTCAAAATAAAAGAAATGCCACCTTCTTTTAATAAGACAGGCCGAGATAATACTATTTCAATAACGCTTTCTATTATCTGTTTACAATCTATCTCTGATGGTGAATCTTCATAAGGATGAGAATAAACGCTTCGCATTTTAAAAAAATGAAGTAATTTTTCTTTTTCGACATCGGAAATTAAATTAAATCTAAATGCTTCATCAATTAGCTTTATATCAACTGATTTATGTTGTTTTTCTAGTTCTTTTATTTCTCGAAAAACACCTCCTGCTGCAGAATCCCTTTTACCTAATTCATAAAATCTTCTTTTTAAGGATTCTGCACAGGACAACCATGCCATGATATACGAGGCTCTATAAAATTTGTTTTCACATAGCTGAATAGCATCAGAGATTAAAGCCTTATCCTCTCCATTTTTTATTTTACTCAAAATATCTGCCATATCTTAATTCACTTTCACTCTGATTTTGCCGGTGAGGAGTTGTTGCATCAGGGCTTTTTTCTCTTGTTTGAAAGCCTCAAGCTTTTTGTTTAAGAGCTCAATTTCTTCATCAGCTTTGGATAAAATCTCAGCAATAGCCTTTTGCTCTGCCATATCTAATTCTGGAACAATTAAGGATTTTATGTCTGACGAATAAATATGTGGTTGAGCACCGCCTGTTTGTAGTCTATATATTTTATCTTGCTGATTTTGTAGTATATATCCCCAAAAAACAATATCAGCACTTTCACTTCCTTGTATTACATTACAATCGGATGCCCATATTTTTTCTTTATGAAACCAAACATATCCAGCATAAGCTCCTGAAGCACTAATTGTAATAGACGGCTTATCATGTGTATATGAGGCATGATAATAAGGGACTGTTTTTCCTCCTGCAATAACAGGAACGTTCCCTTTTTTTAATTGTTCTGCAGTTAAATTCTTTCCTTTTTCCAATGAAATTTTTTTTGATTTAATCAGTTCTCCTAACCTAACTTCATGCCAAGGGGTGGAGAAGCCTTTGAGGCGGTGTTTACCGGTGAGGAGTTTTTGCATCAAACCTTTTTTGAGGAGCTTCTTTTTTTCTATCAACGTCGATAATTTTTCAATTACCTCATCCCAAGTCCCCAAAATCCCCGCAATCTTCTCCTGCTCTGGTAATGGAGGAAAGATAAAAGAAATTTTTTCAAATGTTGACTTATTTATTATAGGAACCGCTTGCTCACCAGCCAACTGTCTTATCTTATTGGCATTAAATAACAAAACATAATATAGAAATTCATTATCATTTTGATTATTTACAATACATGAATTGATTTGCTGATTTGTTGTAAGAGTTTGTCCCGCTATTGCTATTTTACCAATTGTTGAACCTATACAGACAAATAATGGGCTGCCTGCACTTACCACACGTCCTAAAGAGTGTCCTTTGAAAGATAGCTTTGTTACAGTATTATTGATAAACTTTACATTATCTTTTATATCAACAGGAGAAACAAAAAGATATTCTGTTCCGTAATTTGTTAAATCTGACGTTGGAGGGGTTGAACCCGTGATAACATTAGCCACATCTTTAAGCTTCTTAACACTCCACCCCTCAGGTATTTTTTGTTTTATACTATTCATCTTGCAACTCCTGAATAATTTTCTGTTTTTCTTCTTTGGTCGCTTTAAGAAAAGTCAGATCTGGGTCCAACTCAAATTTTAAACAATCCAGAACTTGAATTAAGGTTTGTCCAATAAGACGCACCTCTTTAACATGTTCTATTGTCCATTTTTTTTCAAAAATCCAATTATATTTTCCTTTATTTTTAGTAATAGGATGTCTTAAAACCGTATGTATATGAAAAATTTCATTTATCATATTAAAAAGCTCTACTTGAATTGTATTAGCCTTTTTATTGATCAAATCGGTAAGGCTTACTTTTTTAGGCTTTAAAAGTTCTTGTATCAACTGCCAACTCATATCAGCTGTATTAACAACATATATCCCAATTTCTCGACTACAGTCTAAAGACAACATAGCTACTGCTTCTAAAAGCATTTCATAATATACCCAAATTTGCTCAAATAAAACAGCTTTGCTTTTATAAAATTCAATATCCGTTGTTTGAGCAAATTCCTTAACTAAAAATTGAGCAAAATTATTTTGAACACGATGCGTAAATTTTGTATTATCAGTGTTAAGTGCAATATAGTATTTTTTAGCCTTAGACATTTTCTTTACTGGATTCCCTTCTGTAAAAACCATGGACATAAGACTATGAAATAACTTTTTAAATTCATCTGGAGATATTTTTTCTTTATCCATTTTGCTCCTCTGCATTTTCTAAAAAGAATTTATTCAAAAGAAGTTCCATGCCTTTTTCTTTTAACTTATCAAAAGCGACGTAAAACGGAATATTATTTGTGATATAAGCCAGTGAACTAAAAGCAACTTCGTATGTCAAAACAGGATAATATGTAACATGCACATTGGTCAAACCGGAAAGTTGAGATACATCTGCTCCATATTTATCCATTGATTGGTTTAAGCGATTTTTGATTTGTTCAAAATCACCACTTTGCAAAGCTAAAATATTTTCATTATAAAAATTGATATCCTCTTTCAAATCATAAATAGATTTGGCAACCTTCAAAGCTTTAGCAACATCGTCAAATGTAAGATTATTATTCATTTGTGCTTCCTTTTTCTGGATTAGATTGTTCAAGTTTTTTTATCTCAGCCTTTTCAATCCTTTTAATATTGGGAGCGACAGGTAAATCTTCAGGCATCGTTCCGCCTAATTCTTCAATTGTTTTACGAACTTTCTTTCCAACTTGATAATGAGCCAAATTGGCATTCTTTTTACCTTTAATGTTCTCTCTTTTTATTTTTTCTTCAGTTTGTGTTGCTCGGAACAAATTTGCTGCCAGTTCAGTACTTCCCATATGGTCCAAAATTTTTTCACTTTTCTTTAGTCCCTTATGGCGATGAATATCTTGAGCTGTCATTCCGTTATAAAGTCCTTGATATCCATAGTTTTGGAAGATAGCATAGTCTAATTGGGTTTCTACACCCGCATTTTTTGCCGTTTCTACCAACTGCTTATTGTGTTCAGCCATTTCTCGTCTTAAATAAAGACGCCTTTGATTTTCGGTTAAATCACCTAAAATATCTTGTTCTTCTTGAATTTCTTGTTTGCGAGTCTGAATAGCAAAATATGTTTGCCCTTGTGCAATAATGGGTTTAGATGGATCAGCATTTTGAATAATCAAATAACAAGCATATCTTGATAGCAGCACATCATCTATTTCTCTTTCAGCTCCAGAGCCAAGTTGGACCATTTTTCCCACATGGTAAAAATGGTTGTCAGATGTTATTCCTGCGTTTTCACAGGCTGATATAGCTTTATTTAAAACAGCTTTAAATTTATCCCATGTACTATATTCCAATATTGGATATAAATCTCTTGCTGACCAAAATTCTACATTGTTATCATCAAATTGCTTAATTTGATCAAAAACTACTGTCGTCAAATCATTATTCATCATCTACACTCCCAACTCTTCCAAATAGTCGCGCATTTTGTCCTGCACATCTTGTAACTGCAACTCCAAATCGGCGATATCAGTCTTAACCTTAGCTAAGTCAATTTCTTCTTCCTCTTCAAAGGTATCAACATAGCGCGGAATGTTTAGATTAAAGTCGTTTTCTTTAATCTCATCAAAGCTTGCTAAATGCGAGAATTTCTCAATTTCTGCACGGTTCTTATAAGTATCAAATATCTTGTTGATATGTTCCGGCTCAAGCGTGTTTTGATTTTTACCGGCCTTAAATTCTTTGCTGGCATCAATAAATAAAACATCTTTACACTCTTGATTTGCTCCACCCTCTTGTCTGCTCTTATCAAAAATCAGAATAGCCACCGGAATCCCCGTTGTTTGGAACAATCCAGCCGGTAAACCGATAACTGCATCAAGCAGGTTTTCTTTTATCAAGGCTTGACGAATCCTTCCTTCCGAACTGCCACGGAACAAAACACCATGAGGAACAATCACCGCAACGCGTCCTGATTTTTCTTTAGCGGTAGCTATCATGTGTGAAATAAAGGCATAATCACCCTTGCTGGCCGGAGGCATTCCACGATCAAAACGATGATAAACATCATTTTCCAAATGTTTTTCGCCCCATTTATCCAAAGAAAACGGCGGATTTGCGACAATAATGTCAAATTGCATTAATTTATCGTTTTCTCTCAACAAAGGATTGTTTAATGTATCACCCCATTCAATACGGGCAGAATCCTTGCCATGCAAAAACATATTCATACGTGCCAAGTTGTAAGTAGCTCCGGTTTTTTCTTGTCCATACAAGGCATAGTCTTTGGAGTCTTGTTTTTCAACCTCTTCTCCAGCTAAGAGCAGCAAACCTCCCGAACCACAAGCCGGATCGCAAATTCTGTCTCCCGATTTTGGCATAGCTAATTTAGCAAGCAATGAAGCAACAACTTTGGGCGTGTAAAATTCTCCAGCTTTTTTGCCTGCATCTGAACCAAAGCGTTCAATCATATACATATAGGCATTACCAAGCAAATCCTCGTTATATTCAGACAAATCAACCTTATTAAAGTCTGTAATCAAGTCGCGAATCATTTTGTTACGTTGGCTGGTCTGTCCCAAAATTGCGTCCGAGTTAAAATCTACCGTAAAAATGTTTTTCAACAGATTTTCGTTAGCATCCTCAATCTTGCGCAAGGCTTTGTTGATTATCTCACCAATATTATCGGCATTTTGAGAATCGTAGATGTCATAGAAACTTGCACCTTCCGGCAAAACAAAACGTGCATTTTTCAAGCGCAGAGCAATACGATCCTTGTCATCACCATAGCGTTCTTGAAGTTTTTTGACTTCTGCTTGTTTGATGTCACTTATATACTTAAAGAACAAAAAGGCTAAAATATAGTCTTTGAAAATACCGGCATCCACCACACCACGGGCAGAGTCTGCAGCATTCCATAAAAGTTTATTTAATTCATCTTGAGAAAGTTTAGCCATTTATATGCTCCTTAATGGTTTGGATAAAAATACCTTTGGTAAGAATATTTAAATTATGTTTTAATTTTTCTAAAATTTCTAACTCTTTTTGCTGGCAATCAACGATTTTTTTCAGCTGTAATTGCTTAGCAAGCGGAATTAACGGAATATCAATGTCCGAAAGCTCAGCTAAAGTCAGCGCAGCAATCCTTTCAGTGCTTTGGCGAGAATTTCTTGTTAGGATATCCATATGAAATTTAAGAAAAGCGTAAACATAGTCACTTGTAAAATCATTATCTGTTATTTGGATTTTGTAAAACGAACTGGAAGGCACCGCCTTAATCTCTTGACTAACCAAGGCAACGTTGAAGTTACCCTTACCAACAAACAAAATATCGTTGGGTTTAAGAAAATACATATCCTTAAGCTGAGGGAGAGGAATTTTATTTAATGCGGATTCATCAATCGTTCCGTTTACAGAAATATCTTTAGGTAATACAACCTTTACATCTTCGACATCCTTTTGAAGAGAAGTCGTTGGGCGATTGAAGTTGTAGCCCGTCTTAATTATTGCAATATCTCCTAGTCGAGACAAGTTTTACCTCCGAGTTTATGTTTTCTTATATCTATATTATATATGATAATAGATGAAAAGTCAAGAATATTTTGTAGTAGAATATAAAAACATTCATATTGTTTTATATTTTCAGCGTGACGACAATAAAATTTAAAAGAATATTGCGATGAAAATCCTTATTTTTACCGATTTTTAGCAAAAAAATCGCGTACTTTTGGTGTTTTTCAGTTTAAAATGCCAAATAAGTGAATGTGTATAGCAAACTGTAAAGCATTTATAAAAAATTATTTTAAAGTTTTATGAAAAATCAATGAGTTATCAAAATCGGTCAGTTTCCGGCCTAGCGCACCATATATTTCGCCCCTTTGAGGGCGATTTTTGTTATATAAAACCAAGCCTTTGAGCCAGTCCGATTTTGGTGGTTTTGGAAATGGTAACTTTTGCACTATGACTTGGAAAATAAAGGTAAATGTATCAATTTGCCTGAAAGAAAACTTCCTTAATTGACGATTTTATAAATTTGTGAAAATATCTCTGTATACTTATATGCCAGGGGTATTCTCACATGAAATCTAAAGTTAAATCTTTATTGTTTTGGGCGTCCTTTTTTTTCTTACTCATTTGTTTAATGTTCTGGGGGAAATTTGTTTTAATCGTTAATGATGTACTTACCAGCGAATACTATTTTGACGTAATCTTCAATATTTTTTGTGTTATCGGATATTTATTTATAGTTGTATATGTAATTTTTGCAGTTCTTATTTTCGCAAATAAATTTCCTGAAAAAATAAAGAAATTTGAAAAAATCAAATATTTGACATTAATGATTATTTTGTTACTGGGTGAAATTATATATATTGGCTCTGTTATGTATGATTTTAATTAGATACTCACAAACAAGCTCGGATATTTCCAGCTAAATTTTTAAAATCCTCATAAAACTTAGTCCAACACCACAGCAATATGCACCAGATTTTAAAGAGCTTTTTTGTTTTTTGCAGTTTTCCTTTCCGTTAAGATGGCAAACGCACCATGGTTTTGGCATTTAACGAATTTGAATGCCCTTTTGATAATTGCTTTGCAAGGTGAATTTGTTGTCGGAAGTATCGTAGATATAGAGATTATCAACCAGTGTTTTATATTGTTCCAGATAGGTTTTGACCAATTCGTTGCGTTTGACAATCATTTCCCGGGAGGTATGGCGCCGGGTGATTTTTTCCCGCAGTTCGGCACGGCGGCAGGCAATATCGAGATTGCAGAGGATAAAGTACATTTCGGTTGCGTAGCCTTTTTTCTTCAGGTTTTTAATCAGTTCGACATGCGGATTGTTTACGCCGCTGTGTTCCAGCCAGATATCGGCCTTTTTTTCAACCGCGCGGCGCAGCGCTTCATAGCCGATAATCCGAGCCGGCATTTCCCAACGATTGAATGCCCGCACCGCGCCCAACCGGTAAATGTCCTGCCGATAAGCGGGCAGACTTTCCATAATCTTGTCAAAACTGATAAAAAGCCGTTCGTCCCAATGTGAATTTTTGCAGAATGTCGTTTTGCCGGCACCGGGAATGCCCCCTATCTGCACAAAATGCGGTGCAGTCTGCGATACAGCTCCCGCCAGCAGGCCGGCCAGCAGAGTTTCATATTCCGGAGTGCGGATGGTTTCATAATCGTAAGGTATCAGTTCGCCGACGGCGGGCAGTAAGTCAGACAGTTGCATTTGGGCGGCAGGCTCCCCATATTTTATTCAGTTATTCGCTTGCACATTAGCATTATTTAAGCTACTGTACGCACAACTATAACAATTTCAGCAAAAAGGTAAATATAAAATGACAAAAATTAATTGGAAACCGGGGACAATGTTATCGCCTTTGCCGCCGGTGATGGTTTCGTGCGGAACCGTTGACAAGCCGAATGTAATGACCGTGGCCTGGACCGGCATTATCAGCAGCGATCCGGTGATGACTTATGTCTCCATCCGCCCGCAGCGTTATTCGCATGACATCATCAAAGAAAGCGGCGAATTTGTGATTAACCTGCCGACTTGGAATATGGTGACCGCCGTTGATTTCTGCGGCGTAAAATCAGGACGGGACATTGACAAATTCAAAGAAATGAATCTGACGGCAGCTCCCTGCGCCAACGTCAGCGCGCCGCAGATTGAAGAATGCCCGGTTTCGATTGCATGTAAAGTCAAAAGCGTGACCAATTACGGGGTTCATGACATGTTTCTGGCCGAAGTGGTCGGGGTCAGCGTCGATGATAAATACATCAACGCAAAAGGGGCGCTTGATTTGGAGAAAGCAGGCATTCTGGCTTATGCCCACGGCAACTATTATACGCTGGGACGCAATCTCGGAAGTTTCGGCTTTTCGGTCAATAAGGCCAAATTAAAACAGATGCAGAAAATGGAAAAAGTTGAAGTTGAGGTCAAGAAACCAAAGAAGACCTCCGATGAAAAAGACACCGGCAAACGTTTCCCGGTGCGTCGGTCTCCTTTCGGCAGACGTCCGCTGAAAAAAGACGACGCTTTTCGCAAGACTTATAAAGCGGAAGGAGACGACCGCCGGGTTCGCGACGAGAACAGCAAGCCGTTTAACCGTGACGGCGGAAACCGGCGCGACTTTCGCGGCGACGGCCAGGGCAAACGCGATTTCAGTGCCGGACGTCGGCCTGTTTCCGGGTTTGGTAAAAAGCCGGGCGGACATAAGCCGGCAAACGGAAAAGCTTTTCGCAAAGCCTGAACGTCAAACAAAATCCCCGGGATAACCCGGGGATTTTGTTTGACCGGAATTGCTTGATTTTATTTCGTTTATCCCCTATACTGGCGGCGTAAGAGAATTCTCAACCCTGCAGCGGGAGAAAACCCATGACCGACGCCGTTTATTTATCCTTTATGCCTGACCGTCACGCTTTCGGCATTTCCGAAGATGAAATCGAAAAAATTACTGCTGCCGGAAAGCAGCCGAAAATCATGATTGCACCGGATGACTGGAAAAAACTTAACCCCTCAGCCTCCTCCCCAAACGCCCACCCCCTAATTGCCTTTCTGATGGGACGGGAGAACGGCTTTTATCTGATGCTGGAAAACTATGTCCGGGCTTTGGCTCAGACCGGCGTTGATTTAAAAATTCTGACCCATTGCGATGGGCCGGATGCGCTGAATGACGTTGACGGTCTCATTCTCCCGGGGCGTCTGGATGATCCGTTAAACACGTTTGCAGCCCCTTCCCTGCCGAAAAAACCGGTTTTATGCTCATTGACATATGTCAATATGGTGCGCGAGGCAGAAAAGCGCGGCATTCCGGTTTTGGGCATTGCCGCCGGAGCCAAAATTATCGGACGTCTGCACGGTATCCGCCCGCTGAGATCTCCGTCCGACGATCGTTCGCGGCTGCGGGTCAAGAGTTTGAAGCTGTTATCCGTTTTTCCGGAGACTGAGCTTTATCGGATTATGGGGAACGTCCGCAAAATGAAAATTTATTCGGTGGACGAACCGCATTTGCAGGTTGATGCCAAGTCCGATATGAAAATTTATGCCGTCAGCGGCGATGTTCCCGAGGCCTGGGGCAAAGAAAACATTCTTTGCGTGCGCTGGGAACCGGAAGATGTCAGCGTTGATGCCGACAAATATACGCTGAACGTTTATAAATGGTTGGAAAAGAAAGCCAAGGAACATCAAAAATCCGTCCGCAGCAAAGCGCATCCGTGACGACGCGACAACAAAAAACAGGCCTGCCGGCGCAGGCCTGTTTAAGGTTTAAAACATCGTCAGCGGGACTGCCAATAGGCCAGTTCGGCGCGAAGATTCGTACGGGCATCCCGTTCAAACATTTCCCGAAAAGCCGCCGTTTTATATAAAGGCTTTCGTTTCAATAAACCGCGCAAAAACTCAATTCGCCCGTTTCGATAAGTTTTTTCATCAAACCGGAGATATTCACGGCGAATGTTGGCGGCATAAATTCCGTAATTGAAAGTATCACCAAGAATAGCCAGGTCCAAATCACTGATTATGTTCATATCCGGGGTCATGTCGTTTTGACACTGACGGTGCGCCGTAGCACCAATCAGATTTGCCGCATTTTCAGACAGTTCCCGGTCGAAAACGCGACGACGCATCATGCGGCAGGACGCTGCCTCATCGGTATCGTCTCCGGTATTGACGGCATCGTGATAAAACAACGCCAATTCCATTGCCGCCGGATTTTGAACTTTCAGCCGTCCGAGGTTTTCCATAATCTGCCAGTAATTCAGCATATACGCGACATGCGACAGCGTATGATGCCGGCGGCCGCAGGAATATGCCCGTACCAATTCGTCATATGCTTCCGCGGCAGCGGCTGCCGAAAGTGCATTTGCCTGCATTAAAGCAACAAAGCGTTCGGACAGGCAATGTCTCATCAACAGGGCATGAACGCCCGGCATAACATAACGCTGAGCCGCAATATATTCGCCGAGGCGGCACAAACCGCGAACGTTTGAAGAAGAAACATATGTCATATCTTCTTTGGGCACCGGAATGGTAGCCATACTCAGCCGTGCTTTGCGGACTTCCAAAATCTGTTTGTTAAGAATTGAGGCCTGCATTTCGCCGTCATGGTCACCAACAATCCGCTCTCCGCGAATCAATGCCGTGGCTCCCGAGCGCAAAGCGCAGTCAACGGTCAAATCCCGATAGCCGACAATTTCGACACAGCCGCGATTTTCCCTCAGCCGGCAGACAGCTTTTTCTTCCGAACGCGAAAAGCGGTATCCGACCAAATCTCGGTATTCATATTCAAAGAGCAGATCATCCAGGGCGGCATTTATCATCTCACAACGTTCGTCAAGAGAATAAAGCTGCTGTTTACTGTCATTGATGCCGACGCCGACAATGACTTTTTGATAGTCGTTCAATGCCTCACAGACAATTCCCAAGTGTCCGCGGGTCACCGGAGAGAAAGATCCGGCGTAAAATCCGATATTTGCCATAATAATGTCGTATTAAGTGATTAATAATTAAAAATATTTTTCAGTATGGGAACAAAACCGCCTTTTGTCAACTCAAAACAAAAACCTCCGTTCAGGAACGGAGGTCAAAAACTTCAAAGGAAGATTTAAGAAAATCATGAAGGGCGTTGTCTCGGAAAAATTTATCGCAATCGGCTTCCGTACTCACTTTATCCGACGGAATCGGACGGTATTTCTGCAAGTGATATTCCTTAACGCCTTTAGCTTTCAAATCCCGGGCAATGGCATAAATATCTTCAATATCCAGCAGCCGAGGATCGCAGGTCGTGCGGCACTCAAAAGGCTTGCCCGCGGCCAGAAGCAGATTCAAACTGGAGAGAATATTCTTCAGCGGAGTTTTGCTGCCGGTCCCCTGATGATAACGTTCTTCAACAAAAGGCGTTTTAATATCAAAGCCCACCCAGTCAACCAAAGGCAAGACCTCGGCTAACTTTTCCGGACGATAGCCGCCGGTGTGCAGGGCGATTTTATATCCCATATCCCGGACTTGGCTCATTGCCTGCGCCAGATTGTCCTGAACCAGAGGTTCGCCGCCGCTGAAGACCACCGCATCAAGAATCCCTTTGCGGCGTTCCAAAAATTCAACAAACTTGCTCCAGACGAAATTCGTTTCGGCACCGATTTTCTGCAGCGGGGTATTATAACAAAAAGGGCAGCGCCAGGGGCACCCTTGTAAAAAAACAACCGCGGCCATGTACCCAGGAAAATCGACGGTGCTGAAAGTTTCAACACCGCCGACAATCAGATTTGCATTCATAATTTCAAACCGGAAATTATTCAGCCGCAATATTCATCACTTCGCTGCAGCCGCCGCATACTGCCTTGCTTTCTGAGAAGCAGGTGCGGGAGTAAAATTCAGACTTTTTACCTTTGTTGAATTCGGAAACCGGGCGGAAATATCCCATAACGCGGGTCCAAACTTCGCAAGGCTGTCTTTCTTCATCGCTTAATTTGATATCTTCAAAATTAACAGTTGTCATTATTCTATTCTCCAAGGGGGTTAAATTTTACTCTATGCAACTTCGGTTCTGGAAGCTGCGGCTCTTTTCTCTGCCTTCTTTTCTTCGTCGCAAATCGGGCAGAATTTGTGTTCTCCGGAAATATATCCGTGCTTGGGGCAAACGGAGAAAGTCGGAGTGATGGTGACATACGGCAGGCGGTAGTTGGTCAACACTTTGCGGACAATGTCACGGCAGACTTTGGCGGAGGAAATGCGCTGTCCCATATAGAGGTGCAGCACGGTGCCGCCGGTGTATTTGGTCTGCAGGGTTGACTGCAGATCCAAAGCTTCAAACGGGTCATCGGTGAAACCGACCGGCAACTGCGAAGAGTTGGTATAATAGGGGTTTTCTTCGGTTCCGGCCTGAATGATGCCTTTGAAACGTTTTTTGTCTTCACGGGCGAAACGGTAGGTCGCACTTTCGGCCGGCGTGGCTTCGAGATTGTACATGTGGCCGGTTTCTTCCTGAATTTTAACCATTTTGGCACGGATGTAATCCAGGAATTTAACGGCAAAATCCTGTCCCCACTGGTCGGCGATGTTGTGCTCGTCGTTGGTGAAGTTGCGGATCATTTCATTGATACCGTTGACGCCAATGGTCGAGAAGTGATTGCGCAGCGTACCGAGGTAGCGTTTGGTGAACGGGAACAGGCCGTTGTCAATCAGCCTCTGAATAACTTTGCGTTTGATTTCCAGCGATGTGCGGGCAATGTTCATCAGCTCGTCAACACGGGCAAACAAGCCGGCTTCGTCACCTTTATAAACATAACCCAGACGGGCACAGTTGAAGGTAATAACACCGATGGAACCGGTCTGTTCGGCAGAACCGAACAAGCCGTTGCCGCGGGCAAGAAGTTCACGCAGATCTAACTGCAGGCGGCAGCACATGGAACGAATCTGCCCCGGTTTCAGAACAGAATTAATGAAGTTCTGGAAGTAAGGCAAACCGTATTTGGCAGTCATTTCGAACAGAAGCTCGGTATTGTCGTCTTCCCAGGGGAAATCCGGCGTCATGTTATAGGTCGGAATCGGGAAGGTGAACGGACGGCCTTTGATATCGCCTTTCATCATGACGGTCATATAGGCCTTGTTAATCATGTGCATTTCTTCCTTCAGGTCGCCATAGGTGAACGGCTGTTCGACACCGGCAATAATCGGATGTTTGTCACGCAGATCTTCCGGGCAGACCCAGTCGAAAGTAAAGTTGGTAAACGGCGTCTGGGAACCCCAGCGGGAAGGAACGTTCAGATTATAAATCAGCTCCTGAATGGACTGTTCAACCTGTTCATAGGTCAGGTGGTCGGCGCGGATGTAAGGAGCGAGATAGGTATCGACCGAAGAGAAAGCCTGTGCGCCGGCCCATTCATTTTGCAAGGTGCCCATAAAGTTGACCATCTGGCCGACGGCAGCGGAAAGATGTTTGGCCGGACCGGCCTCGGTTTTGCCCGGAACACCGTTGAAGCCTTCATGCAGCAGGTTTTTCAAAGACCAACCGGCACAGTAAGCAGCCAGCATGTCCAAATCGTGAATATGGATATCGCCGTTGCGATGAGCTTCGCCGACCTCTGCCGGATAAACATGGCTTAACCAGTAGTTGGCGGTAACCTTGCCGGAAACGTTCAAAATCAAACCGCCGTTGGAATAGCCCTGATTGGCGTTAGCGTTAACGCGCCAGTCCAGTTTTTCCAGATATTCGTTAATTGAGCTTTCGACATCGACCATAACCTTGCGGTCGGTGCGGGCGCGGTTGCGCTGGTCACGATATAAAATATAGGCTTTGGCCGTGGCAAAATAGTTGGCGGAAATTAAAACCTGTTCTACTATATCTTGTATGTGTTCGATAGTCGGCAGGGATTCCGAGAATTTGTGCTTTAAGACTTTCAAAACCTGACTGGTGAGCAGCCAGCTTTCGGATTCACCGAACTCGCCAGTGGATTCCCCCGCTTTTTTAATGGCATTGTAAATTTTGTTGCTATCAAACGGAGCGAGGGTGCCGTCACGTTTGGTAACCGAATCAATCGCGATGTTCTCGTTGGCGATTGTGCTGTGGTAGGTATTCTCGGACATCTCTATTCAACTATTCCCTAACTGTGGTGTTTACGTTACATTTTGTGTCTCAACTGACATTTACATACCATATATAGTTTAACAAAGATTTAAACCACTCAATATATTGTATGCACAATTATTTTTCCGGTGACATGCAAATCAGTTTTTCTGCGCCTATATTGGAATAGTCAGCGGGGATAAACAATAGCAAAAAAGGAACTTTTGAGACTTGACAGGGCTATCCCTTTATAAAACAATCAAAAAAAATTTTCTGGCGGGTGGATAAGTTTGTTAACCTTTATTTTATCTATATAAATCAATCAGTTAGTTTTATTTTTAATCCACATAATTGTCCACAGTATCTTACCGAAAAAGGGAATCGGATTCCCGACTCGACGAAAGCCCTGTTTTCTTTCGGGAATAAACATGCCAAAGAAGATTGCACCCCAAAAAAAAGAAAACGGATTCCCTTTACGGAGAATCCGCTGAATAAACCGTAACCACAAGATATTGTGGTCTGACCGACATCAGAATCGGGCGGGGGCGCGAACCTCAACTTCTTCGCCGACAGCCTCGTCATCCACATAAGTGTCTTTGCAGACGGAACTGAGACAACGTTTCAAAACCGTCGCTTTACGCCCGTCGGTCAAACCGTCAACCCGCATAGACGGCACAAAGACTTCTTTAATTTTCAGCTTAAAGGTCAGATAGCCGACATTGCCGTTTTCGTCGGTCACATAAAGTTTGATATTATACTGCCCGACGTTGGAAGGCATGGCAATCCCCTCAAAGCGGTGATTCTTTTCGTCATAATTCAGCCATTTCGGCAACGGCGAATCGTCAATCAAGCCGGCTTTGGTGGTAATTTTACCGACCAGTTCCATTTTATCGAATACGGCAGAAGGCACGTCGATTTTAATACGCTGGCCGGTCTCGACTTCATAGTCGGGAATCAAAGAACTCATATTGACCGGCGGGCGTTTGGCCGGCACATCCAGCAGATAAGGACGGTTATCGGGAATAAATTCGCCTTCGCGCCATTTTTCCAACGTTTTATGCAGTGCCACCGCAATTTTAGACGGTTTGTCGTTCAGCATATAATAGGGAATCGCATCCAGGCCGATGGTTGCATAGAGATTGCCCAATGCATCCTGTACTTCGGCATAAGCGAGAAAGGCCTGAACCTCATCATCAACCGCACGGGCAGATTCGAGAATGCTCTTGGAATTGCCGCTGCCGTCCTTGATCGTGATATCTTCGGCGATATTTTCAGAGGTGTCGGCAATTTCCATATTAATCTGATAGTCTTCAACCGCAGAGGTATAACGCGCCCAGGCCACATAAACCTGACTGATAATCAGATTGGTCATTCTTTGGCGGCGCAAATCGTTCAGCTCGCTGATTTTGGGATTGCGCACGTCTTCCATTACCGTCATGCTGACCTGCTGCGCCTGTTTTGACCACAGGCGGTTGTAATAGTTGGGGTCATTTTTATATTTGTTCAGTTCCGGTTCTTTAAATCCTTTGACCACGATTTTCAAATCTTCGACATTCGCAGACAAATCATGGGCACGCATTTCGGGACGATTGGTCAGAGCCAGCCATTCCAGCTGCGCCAGCTCGTTTTTTAGCGCCGGCAGTTCAAAATTGCCGTATTCGGAACCGACCAGCTTAAATTCGGTAGAAGGATGAAATCCCATTAACGAAGCCAGCCGGGTTTCGGCGGTTTCCATTTTGCGGCGCAGATCCGAAGCCTTTTTGACCGCTTCCATATAATCGCGTTTTTTCTGAAGCTCCTCGGTGGTCAGGTATTTTCCCTGTTCAGCCAGCTCTTTGGCTCGGGCGTTCATTTCATCCACCTCAAGCGTCATATACTCGGTCATGTCGTCGATAACGGGAATCAGTTTTTGAGCAGCCAGGCTTTGCCAGTAGAGGCTGCGGGTTTCCTGCAGAATGTTATGGATAACTTTGCGGCTTTGCTCGGTGGCAACACCGTTTTTATAGGTGGGATCAATGTTCTGATAATAAACGGTCGAAATGTCGAGCACGTTCCAGGCAACTTTCAAATCAGGGCTCATGCGCGTGTTGAGCGTGGCATTGTCATAACCGGCATGGCTGGCAATCTCGCTCAGTTTGTCAGTCGGAACCTTTCCCGCTTCGATCAAGCTCTGCTGATAGGAGATCAGGCGGCGAGTATAGTTATATTTTAATGCCAGAGCCATGGCCATATACATGTCAATCGGCTTTTCAATTTTCTGCGGCGTGCCGACATACATATTCTGCATATCAACATCTACGCGGACGGCCCGGTCCCAGTCGGTGTAATAGGCCGGGGGCGTTCCGTTTCCGTTGTAGCCGTTGTCATTGCTCATGCAGGCGGTTAGCGCCAAACCCGCGCCAACGACCGACAATAAAATTTTCTTCATAACATAAACCCTTTATATACTTCTCTATGTTATTATCATTATATCAAGATTTCGAATCTGAACAGTATTTATTTGATTTTATTCCACTTTCATGTATAGAATACATGGTGAGGCTTAACTTGAGGTTAAATTTTCAAGATGTTAGAAATTTTTAATACGGTCTTCAAATACAAGGAAAAGCAGAGCCCCGACCAGCTCGGCTTTTATCCGGAACGGGTGCATGTCAACGCCATGCCCGAACGCCGTTATCTGTGGACCTCAAGGGTTTTGGTTATTCTGGCCTGCCTGAGCATCTGCCTGAACATGATGCTGGCCGCAACAATCTATCTGCTGCTGCCGCAGCGGACGGTACAGCCCAAGCTGTTTCAGATCAACAAATATTTCAGCATGCTGGAGCAGGTGCAGCCGGCGGAAATCAACTTTCCGGTTTCGGATTTGATTACCGAGCAGCATATTACCGAATATATTCTGCTGCGCTATCTGGTGAGCTCAGATTATGACGAACTGGTTACCCGCTGGGGTCCCGGCTCGACAATTTACTGGTATTCGTCGCCGGCCGTGTTCCGTGAATTCAGTGAAAACGACGTGGCTTACAGCATTATGCAGTTCAGGCAGAAATCGTTACAGCGCGACGTGGAAATCGACTGGATCAAACCGGCGGCTTTAGGCCTGTGGCAGGTACAGTTCCGCACAATGGACTATCTGCCCGGTTCAGACAAATCGACCACCAGCATCTGGCGGGCTACCATGCGCATTACCTATGTGCGTATCCCGTTTGCCAAACGCGAAGACGCCATTGCCAATCCGTTCGGTTTTCTGGTGCAAAACTTCTCGCTGGCTTATCACGGTTCTTCGGAATCTTCCGCCCATTATCTGGAAAGAGTCAAACAGGAAACGCAGGACGCATACAGACGCTATAATGCGCCGCGGCGGGAGTAAGGATTTATCAGCGTTTCTCTGCCAAGGACATTGTTTGCAAACAAAGAAAAGCCCCTCTTGCGAGGGGCTTGGCTTATTTGCCGAAGACTTTTTTATCCAGGCGTTCCAATTCGTCGATATAATGCGAAATCAGCCCCAGCCCTTTATTCCAGAAAGCCGGGTCATCCGGATTCAGTCCGAAAGGTTTGAGCAGTTTATCATAATCGGTTATGGCCGTTTTTGACAGCATATCCAGATATTTGTCAGGAAAGTCCTTGACATTTCCTTCCTGATAAACCTGATAAAGCGAATTAACCAGACAATCGGCAAAAGAGTAGCAATAGACATAGAACGGACGGAAGAAGAAATGTCCGACCTGTGACCATATCTGCGCATTTTCATCGCCCATTTCCACATAAGGGCCTTGCGCGGCACGCATTTCCTCAAGCCAGATTTCACCGAGACGGTCGGCGGAGAGTTCACCCTCGCGGCGCTCGTTATGCACCCGGGTTTCAAAGAAATGAAAAGCAATCTGGCGGACGGCCGTATTAATCATATCACTGACCTTTCCGGCAATCAGGCAGAGCTTTTCCTTATCATCGGCTGTCTGTTTCAACAATGACTGAAACGTCATCATCTCGCCGAAGACCGATGCAACTTCCTCGGTGGTCATGCGGCTGGTTTCATTCAGGTCGCCGTTTTTACGGCGGGTCATCATGTGGCAGCCGTGGCCGAGCTCGTGTGCCAGCGTCAGAACATCATTCTGTTTGCCGACAAAGTTCAAAAACAGGTAAGGATGACGGCTGTTGACCGGACCGGAGGCAAAAGCCCCTCCCCGTTTGCCGTCGCGCGGGGGAACGTCAATCCACGGATGATCAAAGAAATTGCGGGCAATATCATAGAGCTTGGGCGAAAATTCATTATAAGCGTCCAAAACAATTTTAACGCTCTCTTCCCAGGAATAACGGCGATCATCGCAAAACGGCAGCGGCGCGTTGCGGTCCCAGTACTTAAGCTTGTCAACACCGAGCCATTTGGCTTTAAGTTTATAAAAGCGATGAGCGATTTTCCCGTAATTGTCGCGGACGGTCTGTGCCAGTGTTTCAACCGTGACATCTTTAACGTCTTCACCGAGGTTCGGTCCGGAAACCGGCGTTTTAAAGCCGCGTTTCATATCGGAAATGGCCTTGTCTTTAACCACCATATTGTAAACAAAGCTCATAAACGGTGCATTTTCGCTGCTGACGCGGCAGATTTCCCGTCCGGCTTTTTCACGAACTTCAGCATCTTTATCCAACAGCAGCTTGGTTATTTCGGCATCGTTGTATTTTTGTCCGTCAACCGTGTATTCCAAACGGGAAGACGTTTCCTCATAAAAGCGGACCCACGCCTCCGACGACGTAACCGATTTCTCGACAAAGACTTCTTCCACGGCCTCGGGAAGATCATATTTTTTAAACCGCTGCGCCCGCATGATAAACGGTTTATAAAAAGCAACTTTTTTATTTTTGAGCCATTCTTTCAATGTGGCGGCCGGCAGACGGTTTAATTCCAATTCAAAAAAGATGACCGGTTTGCCGTAATCGGTCAGCTTTTCGCTGGTATTCTGGAAAAAAGCCATCGCTTCTTTATTTTTCATCTGGGTGCACATATTGAGGTAGGCAAAACCGCCCAGCAGGCCGGCCATTTCCGAAAGCTTATTATAAATTTCGAGCGCCCGGGCAAATTCTTCCGCCGACAGACCGGCCAGGCGGCCTTTATATTTTCGGGCAAAAGAAGCCGCGGTTTTGCGGTAGCTTTCCATATCTGCGGCGATCTGCGGGTCATCAATCCCCTTATACATATCGCTCAAATCCCATGCGGGAAGCGTTGGTTTATTTTCCGACATTTTCGTTTGTTTCCTTCCGTTGTGTTTGCGGCTGCTGCGGCGAGGGAAGCTCCGCCGCCTCCCCGCCGTCCGCAACCTGATTTTTAAGCAGCTGTTCGTGCATTGCCTCTAGCTGTTTCATATCCCGACGCAGGTTCGGATTGTCCTGATAAAACTCCTGAACCTCAGGAGCCAGCTCTTCCTCCGGTTCCAAGTCCGGCGTAAAGAAGTAATTGCTCCAAGGTGACGGCTGTTTTCCCTTAACCCAGTCGCCCAGACCGGTAAGCACCACTGCCGCGTCGCAGCGGCTGTTTTCCAAAATCGCGCCGAGCATGCAGAAACTGCGCCCGCGACAATCGTACAGCGCGGCAGCCATGGTTTCGGTACAGGGAATAAAACCGCGTTTTTGATTATCCTGCCGAGGCGAAAAAAGCACAATCAGAAACAGCAGCGCGCTGAGCAACAAAACCAGCGTGACGATGAACCCGAACCAATGCTGTCTGACAAACCCCATTAACCGGCCTTACGTTGTTTATAAAAACTCTCCAGCAATGCCAGTTCTTCGCGGGTGTTGGCTCCGGCAACTTCTTCAGCCGAACATTCAACCACCGCGCATTTCAGCCCTTTGGCGCGGGCAATGGCAACTGCATCGGTAAGATAATACTCGCCGGCGGCATTTTCATTACCGACGGCTTCCAAAATTTCAAACATGGTTTTTCCGGCAAAGCACATACAGCCCGAATTGCACAGGTTAATCGCCTTTTCGGCATCCGAGGCATCTTTGAATTCGACAATTTTTTTCAGTTCGCCGTTTTCAACCACCAGACGTCCGTAACGGGCGGCATCTTCGGGGCGGAAGCCCAAAACGACAATCGAATAGCCTTCGTTCAGCTTGTCAACCGCCGTTTGATAAGTCTGCTCGGTAACCATCGGGCTGTCTCCGAAAATAACCAGGACGGCCCCGTCAAAATTGCCCAGCTTTTCTTTGGCGGAAAGAACCGCATGTCCGGTGCCGAGCTGTTCACGCTGGATGCAGCTTTCATGGGGGGCAACCTCCTGCCGCACCAGATCACCGTCGGGAGCGGTGACGACCACTATTTTCTCAACGCCCATTTTTTCCAGCGTTTCCAGCGGATAGCGAATCATCGGCTTTCCGCAGAGAGGCATCATTACTTTCGGCAGATCGGATTTCATCCGGGTTCCTTTGCCGGCGGCTAAAATTACGGCGGCAATTGCGGGTTTTGTCATAGTCTGGTCTCCTTAAAATTTTATCTTTTCTTAATAACTGTAATCTATACTAGCAAATATGTTTTATTTGTTAACAGAGGGCAGGTTTTTATGAAAAAACTTTTTCTTACGATTTGTTTCAGCATCATCGGCTGGCAAATTATCGACGCCTCGGCCAAAACCGTCGCTTTTGAAGACATGGAAGCCGCCCAGGCTTACAAAGCCTCGCAAGACAATCTGCCCCCTCCGCCGCCGGAAGACGACTCTCCCGACCCGCGCGATACCCGCGCCATGGAAAAATATATTATGGAGCGTTTGAAAAAAGCAACCATTTCCAATCTGGGACCGACGGATTCCATGGACAAGCCCTCCTCGGTCAATATGCAGCACAGCGATGACTACATCGCCAAGATGAATGAAAAAAACAAATCTTTTTTTGAACGAATTTACGATGAAGCCATCAGTCGTATTTCTTCAGGCGATACCCGTCCGCGCGGCGACGCCCAAAGCAGCGGCACCCGCTATATTGAACTTAAGCAGGACGATATGCAGCAGTTTCAGGCGCCTGATTTTCCGGTGGTGACGGTTGAGTTTCCGGGCGGAGAAAGGACTTTGGTTCCGGCTCAGGAACATATTCCGTACTTTTCCACTCAGATTGAAATTCTGCCGAACGGCACCGCCAACATCAATGATACGGCCGTCGTGGTGGCGGCCGGTAAAAAGCTCAAAAACGGCCTGTCCCGGATTATTCCGAAAATATCCACTTCCCGCGAGGGGGTATCCAACAAAATCGATTTAAATCTGGCTTCCGTCAGCATTAACGGTCAGGAGGTTCCCCACAAAATTATTGAAGAAAGCGACAGCTATGTGATTGTGCCGGAGGAAGAATACACACTGGAGCCGGGCGTTTATACCTATAATTTCCAATATCTGGTTGACCGGCAGTTATGGCAATACAACGACTTTAACGAGTTTTACTGGGACGCCACCGGAAGCCGCTGGAATCTGATTATCGGCAAAGCAATGGTTTCCATCCGCCTGCCCGGCAGCAGCAAGCCGCTCAGTTCTCTGGTGTTTCTGGGCTATCCGGATGAGCTGACCAGTGCCGGAACCATGATGAGCGAGCATAAAAACGTTTTGGGTTTTGCGGCTTTGGTTCCGTTGTATATCGGTGAAGGAATGCATGTGATTGTCGCCCTGCCGAAAACCGATTTTGTTCCGGCAGATCGGAACCGCCGGCTGACATGGTTTTTGGAAGACTACGGCGACATTCTTGTTGCAACAGTCGGTCTGCTGAGCATTTTGATTTCTTATTACCTGTCATGGAAACACATTGCCAAAAACAATCTCAAAAACAGCAACAGCTTCAAGCGCGGGGCACCGCTGATGCGTTATCTGGCCATGGGCGTGTTTGACAAGATTTCCTTTGCGGCCTTTCTTTTGGAGCTTTACCGCAAAAACATCATTGACATTCAGCGCGGCGACAAAGATATTCTGCTGGTCAAACGGACCGATAATCTCTCATCGCTGGAAAGAAAAGAACGCAAAGCCGTAAACGCCCTGTTTTCACGCAGCGAAGCCGTGCTGGCGCTGAACGCGGCCAATCAGCTGAAACTGAAACGGGCCTATAAGCAAGTTGAAGCCAACACCCTGCGAAAAGTCAAACAGCTGGCACTCAAGCTCAATATCGGTTATTTGCTTTTCAGCATAGGCATGCTGCTGGTTGCCGAAGCGGCCATGGCCCTGCTCAACATCAACAGCGGACAGGCTTTTGCCGTGCTGACCGCCTGCACGGTTACCATCGCGTTTTATCTGTGGGTATTGAAAACTAAATTCAAATACCGTTGGCTCGGGTTCCTCGGAAAAGTTTTTGCCGTTATTATCATAGCCTTTTCAGTTCTGGTAATGAGCGCGTATCTGCATCTGGTTTCCGCGGTAATGATTTTGGCGGCGGTTTATGTTATTTTCGCCTATACTTCGGTTTTCGCCAAACGCAGCGGCCTTATCAAAAGCAATGTCAAAGATGCCCAGCAGTACAGGGAATATCTTATCCGCAATGCGGAGACAATCAAGCTCGGCCGCGATTTTCTTAATCAGCAGGCCAATATTCTGGCGCTGGATACGGCCGAATTTTTTGAACCGGCCCCGGCAATCAAAGATTATTACAAACTTGACCTGATGACGGAATATTTTGGTAAAACAGGCAAAAAGAAAGGCGTTTAACAACGCCTTTCTTTTTAATCCAGCAGGCTTTTGTCCGCACTTTCCTCTTGCGGGCGGCGATTGTAAAAATAAAGAAAATATTGGTAAATATGTGCCAGATAACAGGATTTGAACACTGCATTCAGTGCCGAGAAAAAAACAACCAGCGCAGAAACGACAAATTTACCCATCCAACTGTCGGCAAATATCCCCTGAGCCAGATTGCCGATCAGCAGCAGCAACACCATAACCGGAAAAGTGGAAAGAATCAGTCCCAGAAAAATTTTAACGGTATTGCCTGAGGTTATGTCAAACGCTTTGCGCAGCCCGATTTCCCGATTGTCAACCGCTACGGCCGAAAGAGCCAGACAAAGCCGTGACGCAAAAGCGGCAATAACCAGAACCGACAGAAAATAAGTGCCGAGATAACCCGGATGCCGTACGCCGACACTGCCGGGATTAAACATTTGCCAAAGCCAGGCCAGGACAACGCCGACAATCAGAGCAGCAGCCAACATCAACAGCAAGATAAGCAGGCTGAACAGCAGATATTTTAATTCTCGTCCGCCAAGCGAAATGCGGAACCAGTCATATTCCTCTTTCAAAATGACCGTCCGTGCAAAAGACACCGATACGGCTGCCGAGGCAATTACCGACAGCAGCATGGAGACATTGCTCTGCCAGCCGATACAATTCTGCCCTTCCCGACACTGGGACGGAAAGGACATCAGAACATCGGCCGCCAGCATCAAAACAATCCAAAAAGAGCAGATTTTCATCGCCTTGCCGAAGTTGGCAAAGACATACAGATAAGTCCGTTTCAGACTTTCGCCGAAAGGCAGATTAATCATTGGTTTCATTAACAGTCTCTCCAAACATAAACAACTTCTGGATATAGCAGTGATTGACGAACAGGCTCAGCAGCATCAACAGCATCAGGTCATAAACAAATTCTGACGAAATGCCGAGCCAGAGCGTGCTTTGGGTTTCATAGCCGCGCATCAAAAGATAAAAATTCAGAAAAGCAAACAGCGTCAGAAAGAAAATAAAAAACAGCGCAATCAGAATCCGCAACGTGTTGCCGCGGCTGAGCTGCCAGACCTCTGACCAGGAAGGCAGGCGACAACCCTCAACCGCCAGACCGAACAGCGAATAAAAACGCATAACCGCAAAAGGAACCAAGAAACCGACCGAAACACAGGCAAAATAGGCAACTTCTATCGCAGCGTCGGGATTCGGCTCGCGAATCAGCAGCAGGTAAAACGACAACACGGGAGCCAGATTCAGCAAAAAGAACCCGGCCAACAGTCCCATTGACAGAAAATCACGCCGGCAGACGGGAAAAATATTCTTCCATCCCAGAGTACAGCCGAGAAACGCCGTTTGATACCACTTTACGGCAAAGCCCAGCAGCAAAACATATTTAAACAAAAAATAAAGCGGCAAAAAACTGCCCCCCACGGCACAAGGGAAATTACGCACCAAAGGCAAATTGCAAATATAAGCATAGCCGAAAACAAAGGAAACCAGGCTCAGCAGCAAAGCATAAAAACTGCCGAGTTTCAGAAGCAAAACAAATTTGTCAACCATAATTCCGAAAGGCAGATAAATCAGTTTAACGGCCGGCAGCCGAACCGCCCCGTCATCAGAAACCCGCGGCGGCAGAAAAGTGCAATTTTCGGCAGGCTTGCTTTTTTTAAGCTTTTCCTTTTTTCCAGACATGGTCAGATTTCCTTTACTGTAGTTACCCCGGGCAGGCTGCGGATGCGGCTTAAGAAGTCCTGGTCGGCAAAGGCAAAGCCGCCGGCCAGTTCTATGCGGACGTCCCAGTCCTTGTTATCGGGTTTAATATATATTTTATTTTTGCCATTTCTATCTTTGGAAAGAATGGCCTTCAAACCGGGCAACGCACTGGCATCGTTCAATTCGATTTCCAGGCCGTTGGCGACATCGGCAATTGCCTTGTCCAGCGTATCGACATTATTAATCATGCAGCGAGGGCGGCCGTCCTCTTCCTGCTTGTCGATGCTCATGCTGACCAATACCGGCAAACCGGAACTCAGCACATTTTCAAACCGGGCCAAACCTTCGGAAAACAGCAGCCCTTCAAAGTTGCTGGTGGCATCGGAAAATTCGACAAAGGCATATTTGTTGCCGCTTTTGCTGATGCGTTTCTGCACCGAATTGACACAGCCGGCCAGTTTGGCGCGAATCGTATCGCCGACTTTAATGTTATGGAAAACCTCCACCGCAGTTTTAACCCCCAGCCGCTCCATGCCGCGGGCATAGCTGTCGAGCGGGTGCGCGGAAAGATAAAAGCCGACGGCCTCAGCTTCAAGCTTCAACTTTTCCAGCTCCGGCCAATCCGGCTTATCGGCCAGTTTGACGGTGGTATGCAGCTCCTCGGTACCGAACAGCGAAGCCTGAGAACTGGTCTTCAGTTCGCTGGCTGCGGCAATATGCTGCATAATCGTTTCAATGTTGGCAAAAATCTTGCCGCGGTTTTTATCCAAACAGTCAAAAGCCCCGGCCTTGGCCAGCTGTTCCATTTGGCGGCGGTTAATCTGCTTGATGTCGGTACGATGAATGAAATCAGACAAGTCCTTATAAGGGCCGTGCGCCCGGCGTTCATCTTCAATCGCCTGCATATTGGCGGCACCGACGCCTTTAATGGCGCCCAGGGCATAACGGATATTGCCGTCTTCCACCGCAAAGTCGGCACCGGATTTGTTAATATCAGGCTTCAGCACCTCAAAACCCATCTTTTTGCATTCTTCCTTATAAAGAAGCAGTTTCTCGGTGTTGGTAATATCAAGAGACATAACCGCGCACAAGAATTCAACCGGGTAATGCGCTTTCAGATAAGCCGTCTGGTAAGAAATCAGCGAATAAGCAGCGGCGTGTGACTTATTAAATCCGTAAGAAGCGAACTTTTCCATCTGGTCAAAAATTGCTTCGGCCGTAGCTTGTTCAATGCCGTTTTTAATGGCGCCTTCGGTAAACATTTTGCGCTGTTTCGGAATTTCGTCGCGCATTTTTTTACCCATAACTTTACGCAGCTTGTCCGCACCGCCCATGGTGTAGCCGCCCAATGCGCGGGCGATGTTCATAACCTGCTCCTGATAAATCATAATGCCGTAGGTTTCCTTAAGAATCGGCTCCAGCTGCGGATGCAGGTAAGTAATGTCTTCTTCCCCGTGCTTGCGTTTGATATAGCTCGGAATATTGTCCATCGGGCCCGGGCGGTAGAGGGAAACGATAGCGATAAGGTCTTCAAAACGGTCAGGCTTGATTTGCTTGTGAACGTCTTTCATGCCGGGAGATTCAAACTGGAACACCGCGGAAGTATCGCCGCGCTGCAACAATTCGTAGGTCGGGCGGTCATCCAGATTGATATTGTCCATATCCAGCTCAACGCCGTGCACTTTTTTAACCCAGTCACAGGCGCGTTTAATCACGGTCAGAGTTTTCAGGCCGAGAAAGTCAAACTTAATCAGGCCGGTTTCCTCGACATATTTCATATCATACTGGGTCACCGGCATATCCGACTTCGGATCTTTATAAAGCGGAACCAGCTGGTCAAGCGGGCGGTCGCCGATAACCACACCGGCAGCATGGACACCGGACTGGCGATACAGTCCTTCCAGTTTCATCGCAATGTCAAACAGTTTATTGACCTGCGGGTCGTTTTGACGCATTTCTTCCAACTCAGGAACCTGATCGAGAGATTCCTGCAAGGTCGGATTTTTACCCTGCACGCCGGGCGGAATCATTTTGCTGATGCGGTCTGCCTGAGCATAGGGCATCTGCAGCACACGAGCCACGTCACGAATCACCGCTTTGGATTGCAGCTTACCGTAGGTAATAATCTGCGCCACATGGTCAAAACCGTATTTGTTCTGCACATATTCAATGGTTTTGTAGCGGTTTTCCTGACAGAAGTCGACGTCGAAATCCGGCATGTTAATACGTTCCGGATTAAGAAAACGTTCAAACAGCAGATCCAGTTTCAGCGGATCAAGGTCGGTTACTTTTAAAGACCAAGCCACGATTGAGCCTGCACCGGAACCGCGGCCCGGACCGACCGGCACGCCATGCCCTTTGGACCAGCGGATGAAGTCCGATACGATCAGGAAGTAGCCGGGAAAGCCCATTTTTTTGATAACGCTCAATTCATATTCAAGGCGGGCATAATAACGCTCGTCAATTTCAGCCTTCTCTTCCGCCGTCATTCCCTCAAAATAAACCTGAGCTTTCATTCGCTCATCAAGTCCTTTATAGGCCTCTTCGGTAATAAATTCATCTTGGGTTTTGCCGTCCGGACATTCAAAAATCGGCAGCAGCGGATTAACCTTTTTGGAAAGATAATTGCAACGCTCGGCAATGCGAACCGTGCTTTCGACCGCTTCCGGCAGGTCGCTGAAAAGTTCAATCATTTCCGCTTCGGAGCGGAGGCGGTTATTGGGCGAAAACTTTTTGCGGTTATCGTTGGCAACATATTCACCGGCAGCAATGCAAGCCAGCGCATCATGCGCTTCATACATATCAGCATCAAAAAAGAATGCTTCGTTGGTGGCAACCAGCGGGATATCATATTTATAGGCCAAATTGATAAAATCTTCCTCAGTGCGCTGCTCGGTTTCGAGACCGATGCGCATAATCTCCATATACAAACGGGAGGGGAAAATCTCCTTCAGTTCGACCAGCGTTTTTTCGGCTTCATCTTTACGATTTTCCAGAAGCAAACGGCCAATCTGCCCTTCAACACCACCGGTCAGGGCAATCAGCCCGGCATTCAGCTCACGCAGGTTTTGCAGGCGAATCTGCGGTTTTTCAAGGTTGGGACCGTCGAGGTAGGCGATTTTCATCAGCTTCATAATATTATGATAGCCTTCGTCATTCATGACCAGCAGGATAATCTTATCCGGCTCAACCACGCGCCCTTTGGACTTTAACACGTCATCGGCATCAGGATTGCGCAGATAGAACTGGCAGCCCATAATCGGCTTGACCCCTTCTTCCGAGGCATATTTGGAAAAAGCCTTGCCGCCAAACATATTGGCGGTGTCGGTTACGGCAATGGCGGCAATGCCCTGAGCATGACATTTGTGAATCAGAGCCGGCACCTGCATGGCGCCTTCCGACAACGAATAGGCGGTATGAACTCTTAAATGTACAAATTTAGGCTCTGACATTCTTTCCTCTTAATTGTCGTTATCATAAAAGGAAACCGCTTCTGACACAATCAAAAAATGCGACTCATATACAAGCATCATGCGGCGGCGGCAGTTCATCCCTGCCCCGCCGGTTTCCGAGCGTTTGGATTTACCGTTTTTAATCCAGTTCAGCCAGACGTTCTGCCTGGTCTTCCATGACCAGAGCATCGATAATTTCGCCCAGAGCATCGCCGGAAACCACTTCGTCCAATTTATACAAAGTAAGGTTAATCCGATGGTCGGTTACCCGCCCCTGCGGATAGTTATAGGTGCGAATCCGTTCGGAACGGTCACCGGAACCGACTTGCAACTTGCGGCGTTCGGAATATTCTTTGTCAATGGTCGATTTCTGCAAGTCATACAACTTGGCCCGCAGGTGGTTCATCGCCTTTTCCTTATTTTTATACTGCGAACGGTCGTCCTGACACTGTACGACAACCCCGGTGGGAATATGCGTAATGCGAACGGCGGATTCCGTCCGGTTAACGTGCTGTCCGCCGGCTCCCGAGGCGCGGTAAACGTCAATTTTCAAATCAGCCGGATTGATGTACATATCAACTTCTTCAATCTCGGGCAGAACGGCTACGGTAGCGGCCGACGTGTGCACCCGCCCCTGCGATTCCGTTACCGGCACTCGCTGTACACGGTGTGCGCCGGACTCAAATTTTAATTTGGCAAAAACATCTTTGCCGGTGATTTTGGCGGTTGCCTGCTTGTAGCCGCCCAGGCCGTTTTCATCCACGTCAATGGTTTCAAATTTCCAGCCCTGCAAAGCCGAATAGCGTTGATACATTTCAAACAGCACGGTTCCGAACAAAGCGGCTTCATCGCCGCCGGTGCCGGCACGAATTTCGAGAATCGCGTTTTTTTCGTCTTCGGCATCTTTGGGCAGCAGAAGAATTTTAATCTGCTTTTCCAGTTCCGGCAGCTTTTCTTTCAGCTCGTAAAATTCGGCTTCGGCCATTTCGCGCATTTCCTTATCCAGCGAGGAATCATCCATCATCGCCTTGGCATCGGCCATATTTTTTTCGGCATGATTATATTCATGTATTGCTTCCACTACCGGGGTTAAGGCCGCCAATTCCTTATTCATGCGCACCAAATCGTCGGCACCGACGTCGGGAGAAGACAGCAAAGCCGAAATTTCATCGTGGCGGCTTACCACATTCGCCAGTTTTTCAGCAAAAGAGGCCATTAATTTATTTCCTTTTCAATATTATTCAAAGCAACGGTTTTCTGCTCGCCGCTGTCGAGGTTTTTAACGGTAACTTCACCGTTTGCCAGTTCGTCGGGTCCGACGATTACCGCTGCAAACGCATTTGCCTTATTGGCTTTTATCATCCGCTTTTTCATATTGCCGCCGTAACTCTGGTCAACGCTGAAACCGGCTTTGCGCAGACGATAAGCAATTTCGACGGCCTGCAAATTAACATCTTCGGTTACCGGAATAACCGCTACCGGGCGCGGCAGCGAAACATCGGCTTCAAGCAACATGCTTAAACGCTCGACCCCGCAGGCCCAACCGATGCCGGCGACTTTGCCGCCGCCCATCTGTTCGACCAAACCGTCATAGCGGCCGCCGGCCAAAACCGTTCCCTGAGCACCCAGCTTATCGGTCACCAATTCAAAAACGGTGTGGGAATAATAATCCAGCCCGCGCACCAGACGGTTATTGACGCGGTATTTAATACCCAATTTATCCAATCCGGTCAAGACCTGATTAAAGAAAGAAGTCGAGGCTTCATTCAAACTGTCTTTATACAACGGTGCATTTTCGACTACTTTTTTATCGCAGTCTTCTTTGGAATCAAGCACGCGCAGAGGATTTTTTTCCAGGCGGGCTTTGCTGTCCTCCGACAGCTCATCATAGTGTTCCTGCAAATAAGCCACCAGTTTGGTACGATAGGCATCACGGCTTTCCTGGTCGCCCAAAGAGTTAATTTCAACAGTCACACTGCCGGCCAGGCCTAATTTTTCAACAAACTCATAGGCCATGGAAATAACTTCAATATCCGCCTGCGGATTTTCGACACCAAGAAGTTCAACGCCAAACTGGGTAAACTGGCGCTGACGCCCTTTCTGCGGACGTTCGTAACGAAACATCGGCCCGGCATAATAGAGTTTTACCGGAAGGTTCTGCTGCATCCCCTCAGAGATAAACGAACGGACAACACCGGCGGTACCTTCCGGACGCAGGGTAAGGCTTTCGCCGCCGCGATCCTGAAAACAATACATTTCTTTGGTTACGATATCAGAAGTGTCACCGAGATTGCGGGAAAAAACTTCGGTAAACTCAAAAATCGGAGTTTCAATTTCTTCAAAGCCGTATTTCTCGACAATTTCGCCACCGGTGGCAATCACTTTTTTGGTTTTGCGCTTTGCCTCGCCATAGAGATCATACGTACCGCGCACATTTTGAATTTTAGCCATTTTAACTTACCTTTGCTTCTACCAGACGAACCAGTTCGTCAACAATATTTTCACTTTTTACTTTGTGGTCGGGTTTGCCGCCGACATAAATCATATTCTCGCCGCCTTTGCCGCCGCAGACGCCGAAATCGGCATGAGCGGATTCTCCGGGGCCGTTCACCACGCAGCCCATTACCGCAAGAGTCAGCGGTTTGGTGATATGAGCCAGTCTCTTTTCCAGTTCTTCAACGGTTTGTTGGACATTATACCCCCGGCGGGCGCAGGTCGGGCAAGAGATTATCCTTACTCCCCGATGTCGGAGATCCAACGCTTTCAAAATTTCATAACCGGCTTTGACTTCTTCTTCAACATCGGCCGTCAGGGATACGCGCAGGGTATCGCCGATGCCGCTCATCAGCAGACTGCCGATACCGATTGCCGAACGCACGGTTCCGGCACGCAGACCGCCGGCCTCGGTTACGCCCAAATGCAGCGGATAATCGCAGGCTGCCGCCAGTTTCCGATAAGCGTCAATCATCATCAGGGTATTAGAAGATTTAACGCTGATTTTAAATTCGAAGAAATCATTATCTTCCAGCATTTTTGCCTGTTCCAAAGCGCTTTCGACCATGGCGTCGGCAGTCGGTTCGCCGTATTTTTCCAGCAGGCGTTTATCCAGCGAGCCGCCGTTAACCCCGATACGAATCGAGCAGCCGTTTGCCTTGGCCGCTTTGACAACTTCTTTTACGCGGTCAGCGCCGCCGATGTTGCCGGGATTAATCCGCAGGCAGGCAGCGCCGTTATCTGCCGCCAGCAGCCCGAGACGGTAATCAAAATGAATGTCGGCCACCACCGGGATATCAACGGCTTTGGTTATCTCTTTCAAAGCCCGGGCAGAAGCTTCATCCGGACAGGAGCAGCGGGTGATGTCGCAGCCGACCCGTTCCTGACGCTGAATTTGTTCAACGGTTGCCTTAACATCGGATGTCGGCGTATTGGTCATAGACTGAACCGAAATCGGGGCATCGCCTCCGACGGCAACTTTTCCTACCATAATCTGACGGGATTTGCGACGAATTATTTTTTCCATATTACAGTCCTTTTCTTTGTTTTTGCGGCGTTTTCAATTTTTCATAAATAAAAGGAAAATAGCAAGCGGGCAACCTGCTATTTTCCTGAATATGAAGACGGGCTAATGGTTTGCGTCAAGAAACTTGTCGAGTGCAATACCGGTTTTCTTGGCGGCAGAAACAACCGGCACGACTTTGCCGTCAATCAGGACTTCTACCGCGTCCACCCGGCCGACGGAAAGAATCTTGCCGCTGCCGGCAGGAACTTTGTAAGTGTCACCCGGCTGGAGCACCTTGCTGATCCACAGTTTGTCCTGGTCTTTAACTTCAACCCAGGTTTCTTTGTTAATCTTCAAAAGAACGCGGGAACCGGCCTTGGTATCAACCACGGGGGCTTTTTCGGCTTCGGCTGCGGGCTGTACCGCTTCCGCCGGGGCAGGAGTTTCAACTGCCGGTGTTTCCGGCTGAACGGCAGGAGTTTCCGGCTCAACAAAGCTGGCTTCGCTGACCGTTACCTGCGGCGAAGATTCAACCGGAGCAGCCGTCGTCACATCAACGACGGCAATTTCATTTTCATCTGCGGGAGGAACAGTTTCGTCCAAGGTGGCAAAATCTTCCACCTGAAGAGGAAAATCATCCGCCGGCGCGGAAACATCGGTCAAGACTTCCTCGGCAACAGGTTCTTCAACGACGGCATTCTGACTCTCGTTATAGGCAAACCAGGCTGCATAGAGCAGAGCAACGGCAGCCAGACTGATTAACAGATATTTTTTGTTGGGAACGGTCGCTTCGGCCTGAGGTTCAAGCACATAAAGGTCATCAGCCTGAGCATTGGCATCGGTCTCTTCCTTAAACAGCTGAACCACGCGGGCAGAATTCAGCCCCAGAAATTCTGCATAAGTACGGATAAAACCAACCCCGTACGGCGGTTCGGGAATTTCATCATAATTACTGCTTTCAATGGCTTCCAGATAAGCCGGACGAATATAAAGCTCTTTGGCAATATCTTCGATTTTAAGGCCTTTTTTTAGGCGTGCATCATGAAGCATGCCGCCGACTTTTCCCTCATTCTCAGACATTTTTTCCTTTACGTCGGACTGAGCGGCGGGGGAAGCATTTTCCGCAGCGGTGTCTTTTTCTTTTCTGATTTCCTTTTTCACGGTTTTATCCCTTTAATGTCATTAAGTATGATTTGCGAATCTGCCGGTTATTGAACCACAGTTTTTAATAGATTTCAATACCATGGTCATAAGCATAGGCCATTAATTGCGGACGTAAAGTCCTTTTTTGAGATTTCAATAAACTTTTCACATAGTCACTGACTTCGGCGGCATTGACCGAACGAATCATCGACTTAACCCGGCCGTAAGACGACCCGGAGGCCGAAAGGTTGCGGTAGCCCAGCCCGATGAGCGCCATGGCCTCAATCGGATTGGAGGCCATTTCGCCGCAGACGGAGCAATAAACGCCGGCGGCATCCGCCTTGGCGACAATATCGCCCATCAGTTTGAGAAAAGGCGAAGAAAGAACGTCATAACGTTCGGTCAGGCGCGGATTGCCGCGATCGCAGGCAAAGGTAAACTGCGCCAGATCATTGGTGCCGATGGAAATGAAGTCGGCCTGTTTCAAAACGTCTTCCAACTGGAAAACGATTGAAGGCACTTCAATCATCAGGCCGACATTAACTCTGGAAGGGATGGGCGTGCCGCGGCGTTTTTCCTTTTCCAGTTCAATCAGCAGCGTTTCTTTGGCTTCTTCAAATTCCGAAACATCGGAAATCATCGGAAACATAACATTCAATTCTTTGCCGGCTGCGGCGCGCAGAAACGCACGCACCTGTTTGCGCAGAATTGCCCGACGGTCAAGCGTAATGCGAATCGAACGCCAGCCGATGGCCGGGTTCTCCTCACCCATGGCGCTCCAGTAAGGCAACAGTTTGTCGGAACCGACATCAAGGCTGCGGAAAATAACCTTTTTGTTGCCGGCGCGATCCATCAGTTCCTTGTAATAGGAAATCTGACGTTCCACATTAGGCATCACATCAGAAGCCATAAAAGGAATTTCGGTACGATACAGACCGATGCCGTCGCAGTTGGTGGTTTCGATATAGTCCAAATCAAAAGACAGGCCGACATTGAGATATAACCCGATACGCACGCCGTCAAGGGTTTTGGAGGGAAGTTTTTTCAACTCGGCCAAACGGGCCAGCAGCTTTTGCTTTTCGGCAATTTTGGCGCGGAATTTTTCCAGCACGCTTTGGTTCGGATTGATATAAACATAACCTTCGTTGCCGTCAACCGCCAGATTGTCCCCGGTTTTAATATCGTTAAACACGCCTTTGATTTTGGCAATAACCGGAATATTCAACGCTTTGGCAACAATGGCCACGTGCATGGTCGGCGTACCGTCTTCAATAATCAAACCGCGGATTTTATTATAGTCATAATCCATCAGATCCGCCGGCCCCATGGTTTGGGCAACGACGACGATGTCCCGGCTGTTGACAACCTCGCAGGCCCGGCAATAATCGCCGCTGAGATAGTTTTGCAAACGGTCGGCCACATCGCGCAGGTCGTGCAGACGCTCTTTGAGATATTGGTCATTCGTGGCCGACAGACGGTTCCACATGTCTTCATAAGCGCGCTCGACCGCCGCTTCCGCAGTTAAGCCCGAATTAACATTGTCGGCAATTTTTTTATACCAGCCTTTGTCTTTGGCAAACATCCGATAAGCATCAAGAATGTCAACATGTTCGCCGATGCCGAGTTTGGTGGCGTTCAGCTTTTCATCCAGGTCGGCGTTCATCTGCCGGTGGGCGGTTTCCAAACGCTGCAGTTCTTTTTCTTTGTCTTCGGCAAAAATTTTGCTGACAGCCTGACGGCGGCGGTGAATAATCGCCTGTCCCAGCCCATAGCCTTTGCTCAGACTGATTCCCTTGATGCGTTCCCGTGCGGTCAGTCCGCGTTCTTTAATCAGCGTTTTTTTATAATTGGAAACCTCTTCGGAAGAGAAAACCTCAGACAAAACCATGGCAACGGTTTCCAGAATTTCGATTTCAGTCTGCGAATATTCGTGAACCTCTTTTTTCTGCACGACCAAAACGCCGATGGCCCGGTTCCAGCGAATCAGCGGAACGCCGAGAAAGGCATGATAAGCATCTTCCCCGAGTTCGGCTTTGTAGGCAAATTTCGGATGTTTGGCAGCATCGGCCGATGATAAAGAGCGGTTGTTTTTGGCCACTTCGCCGATCAGCCCTTCACCGAAACGGATAGTCAGCTTGTGTTCGGCAGTTTCGTTCAGGCCGTATGAGGCAAAAAGCTCCAGATAATTGTCATCGACGGCAAAATAAACGGAAGCCGCGTCAGAAGAAGTCTGCTCGGCAATAATACGGATGATTTTAGACAGCTTGACGGGGACTTCATCGGGGCTTTCAGTAACCTGACGCAATAATTTCAGAATGTCCATAGCCTGGTTAATGGCGGGTGACTGCATAATTTTATCCAATTGCCTAAAAAAAATTCAACTTGATTTTTTATATAATATCTATATCTTTTCATCAAGAATAATCTTATTTTATTTTAATAATTAACAGAGAAAATTATGAGTAACAATTATCAAAAAGGCGACCGCGACACCAGACCGTGGGGAACATGGGAAGTTCTGGACGCGGGCGACGGTTTCTGCGTTAAAAGAATCTGCGTAACGCCGGGAAACATCCTTTCCCTGCAGTCACACAACTTCCGCGACGAGCACTGGATTATCATCAAAGGCGAAGCCGTTGTCACCCTGGGCGAGGACAAGCTGTTCAAAAAAGCCAATGACGCCATCTTTATTCCGGCCAAAACCAAACACCGGATTCAAAACGACACGAACGACATGATGGAATTCATCGAAGTTCAAACCGGAGACAATCTGGACGAGAGCGACATTATCCGTTATGAGGACTCTTACGGACGAGCCGGCAAATAACTGGCCGCCCGCAAGAAAACAAACAAAATAAAACCTCTGCTTTGCCGCAGAGGTTTTATTTACGGGAAAAGCTTCAGGGACGGCGCTCCCACAATTCGTTAAACAGCGGGCTGCCGGACTGATCCATCCATTCAAACATAACCATTTCACGGGTCACCACGTCCACACCGTTGCGCAGCAGACGCTGAACGCCCATAACGCTTTGCATGCCGTTGCGCGATGAACTGCTGTCAGCAACCACAAAGACATTATATCCGGCCTCGGCAAAATCAATCGCCGTCTGGAGCACACAAAGATGCGTTTCCAGTCCGGCAATAATCAGCTGTTTTTTGCCTGATTTTTCGATAGCGCGGCGGATATTGTCATTTTTGTAGCAGGAAAGCGTATCTTTTTCAAAATAGGCACCGTCATCGCCCAAAACATTTCGCAAATCAATCATGGTCGGGCCGAACTTGCTGCGATCCTGCTCGGCAATCAGAAAGGGGATACTCAGTTTTTTGGCAACATTCAGCAGCGACGCGCAGCCGTTGATTACTTCGCGGGGGCTTTCCTGCGCCGGGGCTAAGTTCTCCTGCACGTCAATAATGAGCAGGATTGAATCGTTTTTATTCATCAACATGGCAGTGACTTTCATTTATGGTTGACTAACTTTATAAAATACATGATACTGCAAGAAATTAAAATAGACCAGAAAAATAAGAAGAACTACCATGAATTTTTTAGAATTAGGCTTAAGCCCCAAGACCGTACAGGCCATTGACGAATTCGGCATCACCGAACCGACGACGGTTCAGGCTGACGTTATTCCCTCCATTTTACAAGGAAAAGACGTTTTTACGATTGCTCCGGCCGGCTGCGGCAAAACGACGTCTTATGTCTTTCCGCTGATTGATTTGATTTCCGACGGCAAAGGCAAACAGAGAAACATTCTGATTATCACCGCCGATTCAGAGCAGTCGGTGGTTGCTTCCGACCGGATGGCGATTTTCAACAAATATCATGAAATCAACGAAGCGACAATTAAGGATAAAGACGAAGACATTGACAATGAAGCCAATGTAATTATCGGGTCGCCGGATTTGCTGGTGGAACTGGTCGGCGAAGACAAGCTTGACCTGACGAAAACCAATATTCTGGTGGTGGACGACATTAATTTAATCAAAAAGAAAAAACAGCTGGGCAATCTGGAAAAAATTCTGGAAATTCTGCCGGCAGACAAACAGAACATTGTTTACACCAACCGCCGCTCCAAAGAGACACAGGGCATTTTGGACAAGATTCTGAAAGCGCCGGAAGAAATCAAAGTTGACAAAGCCAAAGAGCAGGAAGCCGAAATGACGGCGCAAAGCGCGGTTCCGGCCAAAGCGGCAAAAACTTCGGGCAGCAGCCACAATCGCCAGCCGGTTGCCGACAACGAGGCTTTGGAACTGGTGAAAAAATATAACAGTTTTAACGGCAAAACTCCGAATTTTTTAATTAACAAAGGCTTGGTGGTTAATATTGATTAATAAAAAAAGCACCTTGAAAGGTGCTTTTTTTATTACTTATTTTACCAGGGAATGTTTGTCCCCTGAATGCATTTGCGGGAATCCTGCGCGCAGGTTTCGGTGCGGTTCAAATCGTGCATCCGGTGGCGTTTGGGCGTAAATTCCCCGGCTTCGACACACCCCCACAACAACAAAAGTGCAAAAAAGGCAAATATTTTTTTCATCCGGTTTCCTTTCTAAAAGATGAGACGGAAGCAGGTATAGACAATCAAAAGCATCATCAGGCGGGCAATATGGCGCAGCCAGGGACTCCGCTCATAAGCGGCCGCACTCCGCCAGACGGCCAGCACCATTGAAATGTTATAGGCCACAAAGACAAACAGACTGGTGAGATAGCAGACGGTGTAAACGACGATGCCGGTATCCATGGTAAGCGGATTGAAATAAACCGTAAAATATTTATAGATGCTGACCCCGGCCAGTTTAGGCGCCAGCAGGCTGCCGAACAGCTTGACGACAAACAGCCCCAAGAGCGTTCCCATGACGCCGTATTTCCAGAAAGTATCACGCAGGCCGAACTCACCGGCAATTAATTTTTTATACATATAAAAAAATCCCACCGTAAATGACACGTTTATTGCCTAGTATAGTGGGATATTTTTGCAAATAAGGCAAGAAAATTATCTGACTTTTTAGCAGTTCGCCACATTGACGGCCAAACCGCCGAGCGAGGTTTCCTTGTATTTGTTGTGCATGTCGCGCCCGGTGTCAAACATGGTTTTAATCACGCTGTCGAGCGAAACGACGTGCTGGCCGGTTCCGCGCAGGGCCAAACGGGCGGAATTGACCGCTTTGATGGCTCCCATGGCATTGCGCTCGATACAGGGAACCTGAACCAAGCCGCTTAACGGGTCGCAGGTCAGTCCGAGATTGTGTTCCATGGCAATTTCGGCAGCATTTTCAACCTGTCTGTTGCTGCCGCCCATTGCGGCAACCAAACCGGCGGCAGCCATGGAGCAGGCGACACCGACTTCGCCCTGGCAGCCGACTTCGGCGCCGGAAATGGAGGCATTGGTACGATAGAGGCTGCAAATTGCCGAGGCGGTCAAAAGGAAGACTTTCACGCCTTCATCTACTTTATAAGGTGATTTGACATGGGCAAAACGCTCATAATAGCGCATGACGGCAGGAATAATTCCGGCCGATCCCATGGTCGGTGCGGTTACCACCTGGCCGCCGGAAGCATTTTCTTCGGCAACGGCGAAACCCCAAAGATTAATCCAGTCAATCATATCCAGCGGATCATAATCATTGTTGATAAATTTTTCTTCCAGCCGCTGATAAAGTTTGTGGGCACGGCGTTCAATGTTCAGACCGCCGGGCAAAATGCCCTGAGCTTTCATTCCGCGCTCAAGCGAATGCTGCATCACCCGGTTGATTTTGGCTATGCCCGCTTCCACTTCTTCTGCCGGACGCAGAGCCGTTTCATTGGCCATAACCAATTCGGCAATGGTCAGATTATGTTTTTCGCAAAGCGCCATCAACTGACTGCAGCTTTCAAAGTCGTAAGGCACCTTATAGGGCTCGCGTTCGCTGCGGGAAGCCATTTCATCCTGACGGGCAACGGTTCCGCCGCCGACCGAAAAATAGACCTCATTCAGCAAAACCCGGCCGTCAGCGTCCAGTGCTTTGAAACGCATGCCGTTGGAATGTTCGGGCAGAAATATTTCCTTTTCAAAAACAACGTTTTTATCCAAATCGAAAGGAATGGCACGCTCCTGCCCGAGGTGGAGAATTTTATCGCGTTCGACAGCATTAACATAAGGAATTTCAGGGTCGATGGCTTCGGCCTCCAGGCCCATCAGCCCGTAGACAATTGCCTTGACCGTTCCGTGACCGAAACCGGTCAGAGCCAGAGAGCCGTATAAGGTTACCTCAACCTTGGCAACTTTCTCGAACAGATTTTCTTTACGCAGGTTATCCAGCCAGCGTTTGGCCGCCCGCATCGGGCCGACAGTATGCGAACTCGACGGGCCGACCCCTATCGAGAAAATCTCAAAGAAGCTGTAATACATATCTAAAAATTATCCTCAATCCATATATAGTTTTTGACGCCGAGCTCGTTTTGAACTTTGGCAATATACTGGGATTCTTTACCCCATTTGGTATATTTATCAATAAAAGCTTTGGCTTTTTCCGACGATTTTGACAACTGGACTTCAATCGTCTCTTTCAGCATGGCGTAAACAACATCATGGAACTTGTCAAAATTGATGTGCAGCTTATGCTCATCATCAAACCAGAAGGCTCCGTTATCATGCAGGAAGTTAAAATGAATCAGTTCCCCGACACGATGGGCTTCCAACGGCTGCGCTTTCAGAAACAGGCGGTAAGCGACCCAGGTGGTGTAAATTTTCTTTAAAGTTTCCTCGTCAATTACACCGGCTTTGACATATTCAGGCATAAAGGCGATGGAGACAACGTCGGCCTTTTCTTCTTCAACGGTGCTTTTATAAAGTCCGAGAGCGCGCTGATATTCATTGTCCGGCCCGAGGGAATGCCCGTTTTCGTGGCCGATGACAAACAGGTGATCAGCCTCCAAATCAAAATATTTATGCAGTTCCGGCGCAACCAGGCGCTCAAGCAGTTTCCGGTTGCGTTCGGGATCGCCGCTCATACGCACCTGACGGTGATAAGCATTGCGGCGACCGCCGCCGGTTTTAATTGCCAGTTTGTCGTTGTTGGGCAGATTCTGCGCCGTGGTAATGGCGCCGCGGCACTGGGCATAATCTCCGGTCAGGGCAACAACATCAACGTCAACCATGGTTTGTTTCAATTCACCGGCGTCGGAAACCGACTGATGATATTGTCCGGCATAAGGCATTAATTTGGCCAGTTCCGGCATATGCTGCTTAAACTTGAGAATCAGATCCGTGCCTTCTTTGTTAATAATGCCGACGCGCACACCGAGCATATCTTTGGGATTGACTTCAATCTGATGTTGGTTCAGAAGTTCCAGCAAAGCGGGATTGTCGTAAACGGTCGGGGTCAGTTCATCGTCATAGCTTTCACGGCCGAGAGTAAATTCCAGCTGGTTGTTGTTTTGCAGCACGGCCCAATGCTTGTCCGCCAGCATGTCCATATCTTCGTTGTTTTGCAGCAGGGCCTGCGCCTGCCAGCCGAGATAATCTTTAAAATCTTCATCGGTGGTATAATGGGCGGCAACTTCGATTTCATTGGCCGCTTTGGAGAAAGCATCCTTGAAATATTCGGTATAGTCAATCGCCTTCAGGTTTTTGCCGTCGCGGCGCACCATGGTGCGCACGCTCAAAATCTTTTTGACTTCGTCGATTTTGCCTTCGTTGACCATTCGGGTCAAAATCTCATGGAACTCTTCAACCCCCAAATCCGCCGGATAAAAATTGCGTCCTTTGGCTCCTTTGATGCCTTTGAAAATTTCGACCGGTTCCAGGTCAATACCGTTGTGTCCTTCCACACCGTGGAAAGAGGTGAAAAGTTTGAGCGCCTTGGCGGCATAAGTACTGTTTTGGGCAGCTTCTTCCAAGGCTTTTTTCATCGGCAGGTTCATCTCGTGATCCTGCTCCATCGCCACATCGTCAAAAATTTTGGCGGCAGCAACCAGATGTTCCAAAGCCTTTTTATTGCCTTCGGTCAGATTTTTATAGCCGGCAAAATCTTTGGAAACCAGTTTTACCCTGCGCATGCGGTTATTTATGATATCGTCCAGCTGCGCCTCGCTCAAAGCAATTTCGTATCCGTTAATCTTCATCATTTATCTCCACGGTTCTAAAACGATAGACCTTTATGTTATTTGACCAATAGCTGGGATTAAACCCGGCCTTTACTTTTAAATTCTTCAGAAATTCAGCCTTGTCGGGAAGCTCTTTCCAGACAGAAGGCAAGAACAGTCCCTGACGGTCGCCGTCGCGGATAATCAGGCCGTCAATTCCCGGCCTGATGCGATTCAGCAAATCAGATTCATCCCAGTAAGGCACTCGCTCAAAGCCGGTCAGAAGTGAAATTGAAAAGCGGGTGCGGGAGAGTTCTTCTTCCGTCAGCGGCGAAAAACGTCCGTCTTCCATTGCGGCGCGATACGCATTTTCGGCCAAATCATGAGCAACGGCGACATGGGGAACCACCGTTCCGACACAGCCGCGCAATTCTCCGTTTTGCTTCAGCGTTACAAAAGAAGCGCCTTTATCAAAAAGTTCGTTGCCGTAATCTTTTCGCGCGGGCGAATAGTGTTTGTGCCGAACCGCTTCGGCAAGCGAACGGCTGACAATTCGGCGCAACTGGTCTTTATAAGCCGCGGCAAACAATTTTAAATTCTCGGTTTCCCGTTCCAGCGGCGACAGTTTCGGTTTGGACGCCGGTTTTTCTCCTTCGCCAAAGCTCCAGGCTCCGTAGCCGACAACGCGCTGTTTGTCGCCGGACGTATCGCCGGAATTGAGCAGTTCAAGCATTTCCGGACGCAAAGCGGCTTCTTTGGCTATCAGCAGTGCGGCATTAATGCCGTCGGCCCCGCAGGACATGTGGTTTTCCAGTTCCGCCTGATTATTGGCAACCATATCGGCCGTGCGGCCGTCCAGTTCCCTGGCGGTTTCGTAATCGTTGTAATGAGACAGGTCTGCCGAAACGACCAGCAGCGTATCGTCTCTTTCGACCAGAGGCTCCAGAGCCTGCGCCAAAAGCCCGGGATCGACCTCTCCGTAAACGACAGGAATAATCTTAAATTTTTTCAAAACTTTTTGCAGAAAAGGCAGCTGCACTTCCAAACTGTGTTCTTCCTTGTGGGGATGATCATCAATTTTAAATCCCGGCAAAGCGGCAAGCTGCGCGGTCAACTCCCGATTAACCGGAACGGCGCCCAGCGGGGTGGCAAAGAAATCGGCCGAAGGGAGCGCCGCTCCCCGAAAAGCAACACGGTGAGACGGCCCGAGCAAAATAACGTTTTTGATTTTGGCGGCATATTTTTGCAGACGGCCGTAAGCTTTAGCCGCCGTTGAAGCCGAATAAACATAACCGGCATGCGGCACAATCAGAATTCGGGGCTGGTAATCCAACGGCGAAGCGGTATCCGCCAGATAATGCTCTACTTCGCTGTCCAGCCGGTCTTTGTCGGCGGAATAGAATATGCCGGCAACCGCCGGGTTACGATATCGGGCCAATTCGTCCTCCTTGGGCTGATAATCGGTGATGAGCCGGGAATTTGACGAGACATGCGCTCTCAGGCTGCAATAATTCAGCCACAGCACAGCAATACCCAGCAGCGCAATTATGATATAATGCGTCCGCCGTTTATAATCAATGTCGGAATTGTCTTTCATGCTCTACCCCTCTGGATGACCGGCCGTTGGACTATAAGCATAAAAGAAGTCCTTTAATATTTTGCTAATATCAGCGCCTTTTTGCGTTCTTTCTTGCCGCCAAAGCTTTCAATGTGTTTACATTGACACGGGCAAGATTGTTCTTATGCGTCAAAATAACATAGGAATATGGTTTCAGGGCATAAGAACTGCCGGGCTCAAACTGTTGCACGCGGGAGGCAAATTCTTCCTGGGAACTGTCGAAAACCAGCTGCCACTTACCGCCGCCCGGAGGCGTCGGAAGTTTATAGTCAACGGTATGATAGTTGTCTCCGGAAACCATAATCATAAAATCGTCATCCCGGGGTTTGCCTTTATTATTGCTGCCGTTGAGCATATAAGCGCCGGTTTTGGCATGATAGTAATTCCAATCGGAGCCTTCCATTTCCCTGCCGTCCGGCCGCAGCCAGGTAATGTCTTTCGCCCCGTTGGCTTCAACCACCTGGCCGTCAAAAAGCTGTAGATCGCTGAAAACGGGGTGGCGGCTGCGAAAGGCGTTTAACCGGCAGATGTTTAAAAACAGGCGGCGTTTGCGCGGCGGCAGTTCGTCCCAGTTCAGCCAGACGGTCGCATCATCAATACAATAAGGATTATTGTTGGGGTCGGAATAACCGCGTTCATCACCGTTGCGGATCAGAGGTATCCCTTTGCTGAGAATGTTAAAAGCGATATCGCTGTTGGCCCGGCGGAACAATTCCTCTTCATTATATGACTTGGCGTAAATATCAGGACTGCCGTCCCGCCCTTCCTCCCCGTTAGGATAGGTGTTTTTCGGGTGCTGATAGGCGCCGAGCAGACTGAAACCGTCATGACTGCGTCCGGTTCCGATGACAGCGCTTTCATTGGTGTGAGGATCAACATTCGAAGAACCGGCAACCTGATTGCCGAATTGTCCGAGCAGACCGTTGCGGCTGCTGAAAAATTCACCGACAAAGTTTTTGCGGCTGTCGCTCCATTCCTTGACGCCGGGCACCAGCGCCGCAAACCGCCCGCTGTAATTTCCCCCCATCGCGCTCCAGGGTTCCACATACATTTCCATACCCAGCTTTTGGGTGGCAAAGCGCAATTCCTGAATAAAGGCTCCGTCCTCCTGAAAACGTCCGTAATTATCCAATGCATTGTCGCCGCCCAAATCCCAGCGGATGCCGTCCACGCCCAGTTTGTGCATCAACAGGAGATAATTATGCAAAATGCCGCGGCCGGCCGGCGAATCAAGATTAAAGTTATTGTCGCAGCCGGTACTGTTCATAAAACGCCCGCGGTTGTCTCCGTCCGGCCGATAATAATTCGGGCTGTCCAGCAATTTAAATGACAGGGACTGATTACGTTCTCCGGTGGCGGCGTGTTCGCCGGTATGGTTAAAAACAGCGTCCACCGTCACTTTTATTCCCGCCTTATGCAGTTCACTGACGGCAGCGGCAAAATCTTCCCAATTGCCGTAACGGGGATCGACCGCAAAAAAGCAATAAGGATTATAACCCCAACTGTCGGTCCGCCCTTCCCGTTTTTGAATCTGGCGGCCGCAGCAGGTCGGAGCTATCGGCATCAGTTCAATATTATTAACCCCGAGACGTTTGAAATAGTTCAGGGTCCATGAATCGCCCAGACCGGACAATTTGCCGCGTTTTTCCCGGGGGAGCATGGTATTCAGGTGAGAAAAGTTTTTGATATGGGTTTCATAAATGATGTCTTTGGCAATCGGAAACGACGGGCGTTTCTGCAAATGGGGATATTTTTCCGGATCAAATATCCGTTTCATGTCCACCACCACCGATTTAGGCATAACCGGAGCGCTGTCGTGCGAATTTTCGATATCAAGCAACGGAGAAGTCCACTCGTCCATGGTCTTGCTGACTTCAAAACCGTAAGGGTCAACTGCCAGTTTGGCCGGGTTAAAAAACAAACCGCGCGAGGGATCATATTCTCCATACGCGCGGTATCCATATTTTTGTCCGGGTTTAACGGCGGGGACTTCCGCCGTCCAGACATTATCGTCCCCCTTGTTCATTTTTATGCGTATTTCTTCTTTTTCATCCGGGGAAAACAAGCAGAGCTCCATTCCCGCGGCATGTTCCGACTGAACGCGGAAAACCGTTTTGTCTTTATGGTATTGAGCTCCGAGAAAAGGATAATCGGCCATTATGTCACCTGAAAAATTGTCTGTTAAAAAGAATGAATTCATCTTAGCGTTTTTTAGACAATTTTTCAAGCCTTATTTGTCTATTTAATCAGCTTCAGCGTGTGGTAAAAATCTTCAAAATTGTTGAAATAGACAATCTTGGTATCCGGGGCTCCTTCATCTCCCCAAATTGAGCGCCCTATGCGTACCGGGAGGGCATTGGCGGCTTCGGCCGATTTGCTGTCCATCGGGCTGTCACCTATCATCCATACACGTTCAGGAGTAATGTCCGCCGGAGCCAACAGACCGTCAAGAGTGTAATAAATCTGCTCGGGATAAGGCTTGTCGCGGGAAGCCTCATGACCGCAGACGACACGGGAAAACAACTGCGGATCAAACAACAGCGGCAGTTCTATTTCCATCAGACGCCGGTCTTTGTTGCTCATAATCATCATCGGAATTCCGCGGGCATGAAAAAAAGCCAGAACATCGCGCACGCCGGGAAAGGTGCTGATATGGCTGCGAACCTCACGTTTATAGATTTCAGCATAACGTTCGTAAGCGGCAACGGCATTTTCAGCCCCGAAGACAAGCGGAAAATTATCGCGAAAAGACAAATCCGGATTACGGCGGCTTTTAACCGCCTCCCAGTCAGGCAGGCCGTATTCTTTCAAAACCCGGTTGACGGACAGAACCAACGTGCTCCGGCTTTCGGCCAGCGTGTTGTCCCAGTCAAAAATAACATATTCCAGTTTTGATAAATCCAGCGTCATGGTTTCCTCTCGGGATATATAGATAAGTTCTCTTCGGCGATTTAAAAGGGCCGCAGATATGAAAAGCCCTGCCGAAGCAGGGCTAGTTTTATCTGTTTTCCAACAGCGCTGTATTCAACGCCGGTTTTTTATGGGTCAGGATACTGATAACCTTGACCAATTCGTTTTTCAGTTCCTGGCGGGTGACCACAATATCAACCATACCGTGTTCACGCAGATATTCGGCGCGCTGGAAACCTTCCGGCAGTTTTTCGCGAATCGTCTGTTCAATCACGCGGGCCCCGGCAAAACCGATAATGCAGCCTTTTTCGGCAATGTGAACATCGCCCAGCATGGCAAAAGAAGCGGAAACGCCGCCGGTGGTCGGATCGGTCAGAACCGAAATATAAGGAATACCTTTTTCCTTCACCTGATTAATCGCCGCCGTGGTACGGGCCATCTGCATCAGGGACAAAATGCCCTCCTGCATGCGGGCGCCGCCGGAGGAAGCGACAATAATCAGCGGGTAATTATTGCGGGCAGAAACTTCAGCCGCTTTAACTATTCCCTCGCCGACGGCCATTCCCATAGAGCCGCCCATAAAAGAGAAATCCATTGCGGCGACGACGCAGGGAATGCCGCCGATGTCGCCCTGGGCAACACGGATGGCATCATTGCTTTCGGTTGATTTGCGATAAGCCTTAAGACGGTCGGTATATCTTTTGGTGTCCTTGAATTTGAGCGGATCTTCCTTAACCTTGGGCAGAGCGATTTCATTAAACTCGCCGTCAAAAAGCATTTTCAGCCGTTTGTCAACATAGAGACGCAGATGATGGCCGCAGGAAGTGCAGACATACAGGCTTTTCTTCATTTCCTTGGAGAAGAGCATTTGACCGCAAATCGGGCATTTGACCCACAGATTGTCGGCAATCTCTTTCGGGGTGACTTTTTTTATTTTCGGACGTACGAAATCAGTTAACCAGTTCATGTTTATACCATTTCAGTTATTTGGTTTCAGCAGCTTCGCCGGTCTTCGGCTTACGGGAGAAAGCGGCCTTAAACCTTTCTTTTATTGTCGGTTTGGGTTTAGCGGCTTCGGCGGCCTTAAAGCTGTCCAGATTGGACTGCAGCCCCGAAACCTTTTCAACCAGTTTCTGCTGTTCTTTGCTCAGTTTTTTGTTTTGCTTAACCTGTTGACGCAACGCCTTGCGCACCGGGGCATAAGACATCCACATCCATACCAGGCCGAGAATAAAGCCCAACAGAATGAAGAAAACAACCGCCACGCTCAAAGATACGGTTATTTCAAAGTAAAAAGGCCAGAGGTCAAACGTCGCCAAATCATTATTCACGAATGCAAAAATCAGAATAACAATCAATATCGGCAAGCCTATCAACAGTTTCATAAAACCCATGTTCCAGCCCTTTCGCTAAAATTTCGGAATTATTTTTTCGGATTCAGCAATTCATGCAGTTGTTTTCCGGTTTTAAAATGAGGAATATTGCGTTCTTCAACCTGAACCTGTTCGCCGGTGCGGGGATTTTTGGCAACCCGGGGCGTGCGTTTACGAATCGAAAAAGCGCCAAAGCCGCGGAACTCGACACGTTCTCCGGCCGCCAGAGAGCTGATGATTTTATCAAATACGACGGCAACGATACGCTCAACGTCTTTCAGCATTAAATGGGGATTTTTATTGGCAATTCTTTCAATTAATTCAGATCTAGTCACGATAATACCTCTTTATTTTCCTTTTATTGTTATCAGCAGATAAGTTATCCGCTTTTATTCCATAAATCAATATCGCAATTTGGTAAAATGCAAAAATTTTATTGTGAGTTATCCCATATTATTATTCCGGTTTCAGGAGGCCAGATGCTCAACGCCGACCGGTGTTTTGTCATTGCCGAGCTGAATATCTTCAATCCGGTCAATCCGGCGGGAAATCTTTCCGGAAGAAACCTTGATGTCGCCGATATCGCGCGAAGCCATGTCAAAATGCTTGCTCAGGCTCTCAATGCGGTCATCAAGCCGGGAAATGTCTTCGGTCAGGCTGCCGACTTCTTTCTGAATAACGCCGGCCATTTCCCGCATACGGGCGTCTTTTAATACCGCGCGCACCGTATTAAGTGTGGCCATCAGCGTGGTCGGCGAAACAATCCAGACTTTGGAACGGTAGGAGACTTCAACCACATCGGTAAAATTGGAATGAAGTTCGGCGTATATGGATTCCGAGGGCAGAAACATCAGGGCAGATTCCGCGGTTTCGCCGGGAATAATATATTTCTCGGAAATATCTTTAATATGCTTCAGCACCGAAGCACGGAAAAAACGCTCAGCCTCAACCTTTTCGCGGTCGGTTTGGGCATTGCGGAGCGCCTGATAGCTTTCAAGCGGAAATTTGGAGTCAATTACAATCATTCCCGGCGGATTGGGCAGATTCAGTACGCAGTCGGCGCGTTTCTGATTACCGAGCACAACCTGAAAAGCATAAGCCGAAGGCGGCAAAGCCGAAGTGACGAGGTCATTCAGCTGAATCTCGCCGAAAGCGCCGCGCGCCTGCTTGTTGGAAAGGACTTCCTGCAGCGAGACGACCTGCTCCGACAAACTGGAAATCTTCTGCTGGGCAACATCTATCTTGGCCAGACGTTCACGCAGGTCGTGCAGCGTTTCCGTCGTTTTGGCGGTTGACTGCTGCAATCCGTCGCCGACGCTTTTGGTAACTGCCAGCAGCTTTTCATCCATTATTTTCAGCACCGACAGTTTCTGCTCGTTTATAGCTTCGGCAATACGGTTCTGAGAATTCTGATTATTTTCCGACAGCTGGGTCAGACGTCCGGCCAGTTCGGCCTGACCGCGGAACAGCGTATCCGCCAACGAAGACAACTCTTTTGAAGCACCTCGCCGCAGCAAAACAATCATATTGCCGAGCAGCAAGATGACGACCAGTCCTCCGAGCAGTCCCTCCCAGGGCAGATAAAAACTTCCGACGGTCATGGCTTTCCTTTAATTTTCCGGCAAATTGCGCCCCATGGCCAGGAACTTGGCCGTGCGCTGCTTTTTCAATTCGTCACCGCTCAACGGCAGCAGCTCCTTCAAATGTTTAAGAATGCTGTCGCCAACCTTTTCAATAGTGGTTTTGGGGTCGCGATGGGCGCCGCCGACTGGCTCTTTGATAATCTCGTCAATCACGCCGAATTTACGCAAATCCTGCGCGGTGAGTTTCAACGCTTCTGTCGCCTCCTGAACTTTATCGGCCGAACGCCACAAAATGGAAGCGCAGCCTTCGGGAGAAATAACCGAATAAATCGAGTGTTCCAGCATCAGAATCCGGTTAGCCGTAGCAATGGCAATGGCACCGCCGGAACCGCCCATACCAATAACGATTGAGATAATCGGCACATGAATCTGCAAGCATTTTTCAATTGATGAAGCAATTGCCTCGGCCTGACCGCGGGCTTCGGCGTCGATGCCCGGGAAAGCGCCGTCGGTATCGACGAATGCGATAACCGGCATATTGAATTTGTCAGCCATATCCATCAGGCGCTGTGCCTTGCGATACCCTTCCGGCTTGGCCATACCGAAATTATGTTTCATACGGGTTTCAAGATCAGAGCCCTTTTCCTGTCCGATGACAACGACGGAAATATTCTTAAAGCGGCCGATACCGCCGATCATAGCCTCATCGTCGCCAAACAGGCGGTCGCCGCAGAGCGGGGTAAAATCTTCAATCAGGGCATGAACATAATCCAGACAGTGCGGGCGCTGGGGATGGCGGGAAACCTGAAGTTTCTGCCAAGGGGTCAGGTTAGCGTATGTCAGCTTGACCTGTTTTTCGAGTTTTTGTTCCAAACGGTTAACCTCCTGGGCGATATCGACATCCTGGTCTTTGGCCAAGAGTTTTAAACTTTCAATCTTAGCTTCGATTTCAACGATATTTTTTTCAAAATCCAAAACCAATGTATTGTTATTACTCATGGTGTTTTTTCTCTTTATAAATTTAGTCCTGCTGGTTTCTTAGCACAAAAATTTCAAAATTTCGACTATTATTTTTGTTTGTTGTTGATTTATCGCCCCTAATATCCCAAAGCAGGGCGTTTTGCAAAGATTTTAATTGAAATCTGCCGCAGATGGAATAGTATAAAGGGCAGATTTTGTTTATTAACCGGGAGTTTCCGTTCGTGTTAGCTTTAGCTTTTTTTGCCTCGGTCTTTTCAACTTTCCTGTGGTTGATTTATATGTTCATGTATTTGAAAGACAAGCTCGGCGGCATGAGTTTCGGCAGTTTGGGACTGTCGGACATTTCCTTGTATATCGCGCTGCTGGTGCTGCCGGTTCTCGTCTTGTGGATGATTTTCGGTTACGTGACCCAATATCTGAACTTCCACCGCCTGAACGACAATATGTACAGTTTGTTTAAACAGATGAAAAAGAATCTGGAATATACGGATTTAATCGCACGGATTATGCTGGAAGCCGAACAAAACGGCAAAGACGGTTTCATTCTCAATAAATTTGACCTGTTCATAACCGACATGAACGAACTGCTGGCCGAAATTATTCAGCGCGGGGCACTGGCTGCGCCCGAGCAGATAGATTCCCTGTGGGCCAAAACTCGCAACGGCGCCAAATGGGCATTCGGCAAAGTAATTATCGAAATTGACGCCAATCAGGGCAATTTCGGCAGCCGTCTGGTTCTCAAGGCCCAAAATGACAAAGTTTTGGCAGGGACGATTCTGGAATTTTGCGCCCGATATCAAAATCTGCTCGGCATTTTGGAAAAACATGACAAAGAGCGCATTTTTCTGACAATGGTCGAAACCGGAGTTTACGGCAAGGTCTATTCCATTCTTGCCCCCTGGGGCGAACAAATCCGCCGCAAGCGCGACTTCGGCGACCTCAGGGAGGAAAATGAGGAAACTTCACTGGAACCACGCCGGTTCAGCGGGCTTTCCGCTTCTGCTCCGGCAACGGAAGAAAGAGAACCTTTACGCCGCGAACTCAGACCTCAGCACGAAAACTCTTCTTTTGCCGCCGTTTCGCAAACGGAAGACGGCGACCGTAAATCGTTTATGGATATGTTCAATCCGTTTAAGCACCGCAGCCGGCCCCAAGAAGAACCGGAAACGAACGGCGACAGAGATCCCTTTTCAATGGCTCTGGAACGCAGTTTCGGCACGGCGGAAACCGACAGTGAACCGCAAACGCCGTTTGTTGACGTGCGACATGACGACGACGCCATGCCGGCGCCGGTTATCACCCGCCGTGAAGAAGAAAGAGACGACAAGGAAAGAAGCCGCTTTGCCGAAGAAAGGGAACCAGCCGTCGAAGACATAAGAAAGCAGCCGACTTTTTCGAGCATGGAGGAAACGGAAATCGGCTTTACCAATACACAGAAAACACTCAACTCCCTCAAACGGGAATGGGAGGAGATGACCGGCATTCAGCCGCGGGCGGAGGCCAAACCGGAGACGGAAACCGCTTACCCGGCAGAAACGAGGAAATCCCGACTGACACAGGCAAAAGACGAAGATTATGCATATCCCTTCAGCGGATGGACGGATGAGGACAATTACAATAAATAAAAAAATCCGCCTTTGGCTGCTGAGCGGTCTGTTGCTGCTGCCGTTTCCGGCAACGGCTGAGATTATGCCGCAGATTGCTCTGTATCATCATCCCAAATACGAACATGATTTTACCCATTTCGACTATGCCGACCCGCAGGCGCGCAAAGGCGGGCGAATCGTGATGCCGGAATATGGCGGTTTTGACAATTTCAATCCGTTTATCTTTAAAGGAAATGCTACGCCGCAGGTGGCCAACCTGAGTTTGGACAGTCTGGGCATTGTTCCGGCAGACGATCCGGCGACGGTTTATCCATTGGTTGCAAAGGCCTTTGACTTGCCGGAAGACAATTCGTATGTCGGCTTTCTGCTGGATGAACGGGCCAAATTTCAAGACGGGACGCCGATTACCGCCGATGACGTTATTTTCAGCTACAAGGCTCTGACAGAAAAAGGACAGCCGCTTTATAAGGTTTATTATGCAGATGTGGAGCGGGTGGAAAAAATTAATCCGCGGGAAGTGCGCTTTTATTTCAAAAAAGGTTCGCAGAACAAAGAACTGCCGCTGATTTTGTCACAAATAAAAATTTATTCGGCCAAAGACTGGGAGGGGCTTGACTTCAGCAAACCGTCACTGCGCATTCCGCTCGGCAGCGGCCCTTACCGATTGGAAAAATATGAACCGGGACGGTATCTGGTTTTCCGGCGGAATCCGGATTACTGGGCGAAAGATTTGCCCAGCCGCAAGGGCTTTTTTAACTTTGACGAAGTTCGTTTTGACTATTATCAGGATACGACTGTCACTTTGCAGGCCCTGTTTGCCGGCAGTATAGACGTACGGGAAGAATATATTGCCAAAATCTGGGTTACCGGATATGACAACCGTCCGGTTAAAGAAGGCAGGATAATCAAACAGGAAATGGCTCATAATAACGCGGCCGTGCTGCAAATGTTTGCTTTCAACCTGCGCAAGCCCCAATTTCAGGACCGGCGTGTCCGACAGGCGATTGCACTGGCTTTTAACTTTGACTGGGCCAACGATAAACTGTTTTATAACCAGTACCGGCGCCTGTACAGTTATTTTACCAATACGGGCATGGAAGCGACCGGCCTGCCGCAAGGAAAAGAACTGGCAATTTTGAACAGATACCGGCGGCAGTTGCCGGACGAAGTTTTTACAACGGTTCCGGCAAATCCGCGGCACAAAGACTTCAAGGAAACACGGCGGCACCTGAAGGAAGCCGTCAAGTTGCTGCGGGCAGCCGGATATGACTTTGTAAACGGAAAAATGACCAATCTGAAAACCGGGGAACCACTGGCATTTGAAGTTTTAAGCAATTCGGCCAACGGCAACACCTTTACACGGGTGATGCTGCCTTTTATCAATAATCTGGCCAAAATCGGCATCAAACTGACTTTTCGCAATTTGGAAGTAAATATTTTTAAAAACCGGCTGGACAATTTTGATTTTGACATGGCGATTATCTCCTACGGCGTCAGCCGCCTGCCCGGCAACGAACAGGCCGAAATGTGGGGCAGCGCTTCAGCCGACGTCAGGGGAAGCTATAACATTATGGGCATCAAAAACCCGGTTGCCGACCAGTTAATCAAGGGGTTAATCGCAGCACAGGAAAAAGACGACTATGAAGCGTATGTGCGTGCGCTCGACAGGGTTCTGCTGACGGAAAACTATATGATTCCGCAGTGGTATTCTCCGGCTCAGCGGGTAGCTTATCACAACAAATTCATGTTTCCGCACAGCAAAGTCAAGGCCGGTTTTCAGCCGATGACATGGTGGGCCAAACCCCGGCAGGAAAGGACAACAAATGAGAAATTACATTATTAAACGCCTGCTGCTGATTCCGCTGACACTGCTGGGCATTCTGACAATCAATTTTCTGATTATCCAGACAGCACCGGGCGGACCGGTGGAACACACTCTGGCCAAATACCGCGGTTTTAACGTTGATTCAAAGTCGCAGTTTACCTCCACCGCGGCGGTAAACATGAATCAGTCGGCGGCAAAGTATCAGGGAGCGCAGGGCGTGCCCGAGGATCTAATCAAAGAGCTGGAAAAACAATTCGGATTTGACAAACCTCTGCATGAACGCTTTTGGCAAATGGTCAGTTCTTATGCCAGGTTTGATTTCGGCAAAAGCTATTATCAGGATAAATCCGTCAGCCGTCTGATTTGGGAAAGGCTGCCGGTTTCCGTTTCATTGGGACTGTGGTCAACTTTGATTATTTATCTGATTGCGCTGCCGCTGGGCATAAAAAAAGCCGTACGCGACGGAAGCGCTTTTGACGTCTGGACTTCTTTTGCGGTTATCATCGGGGCGGCTATTCCGGTTTTTCTGTTTGCGGTGTTTCTGATTGTCTTTTTTGCCGGAGGAACTTATCTGCACTGGTTTCCGCTGAGGGGACTCACTTCCGACAACTGGGAGCAGCTTTCCCTGTTCGGCAAAATCATTGATTATTTCTGGCATATTACCCTGCCGGTGACAGCCATGGTTATCGGAGGATTTGCCAGCCTGACCATGCTGACAAAAAATTCGTTTCTGGATGAAATCAACAAGCCGTATGTTTTGACTGCCCGCGCCAAAGGCCTGAGTGAAAATCAGGTTTTATACGGGCATGTCTTTCGCAATGCAATGCTGATTGTGGTTGCCGGTTTTCCGACGCTGCTGATTAAAATGCTGTTTACCGGCTCGTTGCTGATTGAAGTTATTTTTTCACTTAACGGGTTGGGTCTGCTCGGCTACGAAGCCATTATGACCCGCGATTATCCGGTTATTTTCGGAACCTTATACATTTTTGCGCTTTTAGGCCTGCTGCTGAAATTACTCAGCGACATCACTTATTCCTTAGTTGACCCGCGCATCAATTTTTCCAGCGCCGGCAATCTCTGAACCTATCTGAGATTTCATAAAGCCCAAAACCATTCCGCGGAGCAGCTTAAAATAGACAAAACACAATTATATAACGAAAGTTATAGCGGAATATGAAATTCGTTATATCTCACAATAACCTATTGTTATTCAACAATATTTTCAATGTTACACTTTTATTAAAATTAAAATTCCACCCTTTGCATAATGACAAAAATTTGTTATATTTTGTCACATCAGCTAAAAAACATGCAGGAAGGTAAGAAAATGACATTTAATGACGACACTTATTCCTCAGTCGTAGCTAACAATTCTCATCATATTACCAAGCAAAAATTACTGAAAATCAGAGAAATCTATGAATTCTGCAAAAATGCCCAGCAAAATCTGCAAGTCCGGCATATTGTCAATGCCAAATTTGCTCAAATCGTCGAGGAGGCCGAAGAGCAGATTAAACTCTTTGCCGAAGGGAAGCTCAACATTGATAATGACGCATTGGATTTAATGAAAGAATATATTGAAGAATTCGGCCGCAACTATTATAAGCACGGCGGTCAGATGCGTTATGAATATTCTCCCGAAGCAACCAAGGCCAAAATTATGCTCGAGCAGCATCGTTATCAGACGACCCGCCGACAGGGCGCTGTTTCGGCAGAAATGTCTGAAACATTCAATTTGGATGCCATGTCCCGCGGCACTGCCGATGAATTTGTTCTTCCCGACAATGAAATTTTTGAATCAGACACGGCAGAGACAGCCGCAGCTCCTATGTCGGAGGAATATTCCATGAACATTCGGGAAACAAAATCCGGCGTAAAAGAGGTCTCCGACAATACGGCTCTCCGCATACAACGGGAAACAGAAAATCCGGCCGAGACGGTTTCGGTACCAATGACGGGCGAGACTGTCGCCGAACATCCGGTTGTCGATGAAACTGAGAAAATCACGAGTGAAGAAATTCACCTTCAAGTAAACAAACCGGCAGATGATTTCGTAAAGCCGGTTCAGCCTCAGGCACCGGTTCCTTCTCAACCTGAAACAGAACATAAGCTGGATAACGGAGCAGCTGTCGCCTCTCAGCCGCAGGCTAAAATCGATTCTTCGGTTCGGGCAGCAAAAAAACAGTCTGCCCCCAAGACAGGCACGAAGAAAAAATCAGGAATGTCGTTTTTCAGACAGGTTAAAGAATTCTGCGGAGACGCGGCCAAGGCTTTCCGCCGCAACATCAAACGCTACGGCGTGGCTGCAGCCACATTGTTCAGCACCACCGGGGCATACAACGGTTACCCGATGAACGACAATGCGTCATATAAAGCTGCTTTAAACAGTAAGCAGATTTCTCTGCCGGACATAACGACCGACCAGTCTGCCGGTTTAACGGCTTCATTCACACAGGCCGCAGAAGAGAACAAAAGTTATCCTGATTATGAACTGACCGATTTCGGCTTTATCAACCCTTTGCTGGAGCAAACGCTCATTAATGCCATGACACAACAGGATTCTCCGGCGGCGGAAGAAAATGTCGTTACCCTTGCCGACCTGTCTTATACCGATATTGAATTCACTGCCGAAGATCTGGCGGCGATGGTTCCCAGCCCAACAGCCATAAAGCTGGCTGAGAATGCCGAAGACGTCGCGGCCCGGATGAACTGTGAAGGCTATTGCTTCCGCGGCGCCAAAAAAGCTTTCCGCGAAACCGGATTGGGCGAAATGTACGGCCGAAGCGCTTATATGGCCAAGCGGCAACTTGACGCCAATCCGCATTTTGTCCGCATCAAAAGCCATGTCAGCAATAACACCGTGGTTCCCGATGGTGGGGTCGGCGTTTATGGACGCAGCGCCTCGCATCCGCACGGACACATCGGCATCTTCAGCGGCAACAAAGACTGTTCCAGCAAGATCCGTCGGCCGATGACCTCAACCGGCAGCTACAGCAGTTTTGACCTTTATCTGCCGGCAGATACCAGAGTTCCGGCCAGCGTTTTGAAAAAGATAAATCAGATTCAGGTGCTGGAAAAACATTATGGCGCCAAACCGCAACCCAAGCTGATTTCTCCGTTTTTGCTGGCAATTCAGAACCTTAACAGCAACAGTTAAGACCGAGCCCTCCTCCCCGGAGGGCTTTTTTATTGTGTGGCCGCTTCCGTTTCAGGCAGAGAAAGGCCGCTTTTCAGAATATTTTCCCGGGAGAGGCGGATAATCTCCTCCTGCAAAGCGGATACCGCGGGCTCATTCAGTTCATTGACTTCCGGATGCGGCGTCAATGCGTTACGATAATACCAGTCGCCGCAATCACATTTTCCCCAGTAGCGGACATCGCCGTCATGATAAAGATTGCTTTGCAGGGTTGCTTCCAGTTTGTCCAGCAATTTAACCAGACGGCTTTCCGGTGTTACTCCCGCTTCATATTCGCTAAACAAAGCAAAAAACTGCTGATTTAACGGAGCCGGCAATACGGCACGGATAGCGGCGGCAGCTTCGGCTTCTTTTTCTTTTTTGTGCACTCTCAATTCCGGATAGCGAATCTGCGATGACAAAGAAACATCCCCGGCCAGCGCTTCCGGCAAATCATGAATTAAAGCCAGCCGCAGCAGTTCTCCGCAAGCAAACCGATTTTGCAGATAAGGGGTAAGAACCAACAGCAGGAAACACAGTTTAACAACATGGTCGGCATCGCTTTCCGGCGTTCCGTCGGATAACAGGTTATCCCGGTTAACCAGGGCCAGCTTTTCAACAATATCCATAAAGTCGGACAAAGCATCGGTTAACGGCAGACGCTGATAATTTAATTCTGACGGAATAACATTCGTTTTAACACAGCTTTTAATCATGGCCATACGGCAAATATTCAGACACTGGGCTTCCAGATGATCCAGCAGCGGTTCTTTAAGTTTGGCAAGCCACGGTTTTTCCGGGGTTTCGCCGCTCATCACGCAACGATAATACCAGTCGCCGTTCGCCCCCTCTCCCCAATAGCGGACATCGCCATAACGGCAGGCCTGAAAATCAGCCTCCAGTTTATCCAGAACATAAACAATCTGTGCTTCGCGGCTGCTTTTGTTTTCATATTCCATAAACAAGTCATAAATCCGGCTGCCGGCAGCGGCGGGCAGCATTCGGCGATAACGTTTTACGGCGGCGGTTTCGGCTTCTTTCTTCTGTTTTTTCAGTTGAGAATCCCCCTGTTGGGCAGCCAGAGGAACATCACCGCATTCGGCTTCAACCAAATCATGAACCAGAGCCAGCTCCAGCATTCTGGTCAAATCGACTTTTGTTTGCAGATAAGGAAAGACCGACATTGCCAGATAAGCCGTTTTCAAAATATGCGCGGTATCATTCTCCGGTCGGCCGTCGGATAATTTTACATCGCGTCTTACCAGACACAATTTTTCAACAATGCGATAGAAGTCGATTATTTTACGGATGTCAGAAGGCGTCATGCTTTTTCTCCCGCAAAAAAACCGCCCACAAGGAGCGGTTTTCAGTTTAAGCGTTTTTACCGATTTTGGTCTTGCCGCCGAGATAAGGCCGCAGCTTGACCGGAATATTAACCGTACCGTCCGTATTCTGGTGATTTTCAATAAACGGAACCAGAGCGCGGGGCGTTGCGATGCCGGTATTGTTCAATGTATGAACATATTTAACCTTGCCGTCGGCATTGTCGCGATAGCGCAAATTCGTCCGGCGGGCCTGCCAATCAGTGATGTTGGAGCAGGAATGGGTTTCACGATAACAGTTCTGCGAAGGAACCCAGGCCTCCAGGTCATACTGACGATATTTCGGCGCACCCATATCACCGGTGCAGATATCAAGAACCTGATAAGGAAGCTCCAAATCCTGCAAAACTTCTTCGGAGATCGCCAGAAGCTTTTTATGCCACTTGTCACTTTCGTTGACGTCATTTTTGCAGATGACAAACTGTTCGGTTTTCATAAACTGGTGAACCCGCACCAAACCGCGGGTGTCTTTTCCGGCGGCTCCGGCTTCACGACGGAAACAGGGAGAAAATCCGGCATAGAGAATCGGCAGTTCGTTCTCGCTGAGAATTTCATCGGCACGCAGGGAATTCAGAATCAATTCGGCTGTTCCCGAAAGATATAAATCATCGGCAGGCATATAATAAATCTCGTCGCGGGAAAAAGGCAGATAGCCCTGGCCGTACAAAGGCCGTTCTTTGGAGATGGAAGGTACGGTAATGACCGTAAAGCCGTGAGAACGCAGTTTGTCGAGTACCATCATGTGAATGGCCAGTTCCAACTGTGCCAAATCATTTTTAATTGCATAAGTGCGAGAACCGGAAACTTTGGCAATGCGCTCCATTTCGCTCCAGTCGTTTAACTCCATCAGCTCAATATGGTCGCGGGGGGTAAAGTCAAACTTGGTCGGCTCGCCCACCTTGCGCAGAACAACGTTGGCGCTTTCATCAGGTCCGACCGGGCAGTCCGGACTGGGATAGTTCGGCATACGCAGCATCTGCTCGTCAAACCGGGCCTGAATTTCACCCAGTTCTTCCTGCTGCTTTTTAAGTTCGTCACCGAGTTCACGGCTTTTAGCTATAATTGCGGGACGCTCTTCCGCCGAGGCTGACTTAATGGAGTTGCTCAGCCGGTTTTTCTCTTCCGCCAGAGCCTGTGACGAGGTTTTGAGTTTGTTCATTTCCAGATAGGTTGATATTAAATTATCGACGTTTTCGGAAGGGAATCCTTTTTTAGCCAGGCTTTCTTTGACTTGATTCTGATTATCGATAATATATTTAATATCCAACATGTGTATTCGTCCTATTTCATTTTATTATTAGTCAACGTTTGTAAAGAATAGCTATTTTTGAAATAAAAACAACAGAAAAGTAATGCTTCGCGCACAAAAAACGTTTAGCGAATCGGCTAAACGTTTTTACGGTTTCTTTCGGGAAAGCCCCGGAAATTTAATTTTCAGAGACGGTTCCGGTTTCTTCAAAAACCAGTTCTTTGCCGTCTGCGCCGCTCAGGGTAAGCTTTTCTCCGTCCAACTTAAAATGCTTGACCGTCGGCAAAAACTGCAGATATTCCTGCTCTGCGGTCATCAGCTCTTGCGGGCCGGCCATCATGGTTGCTCCGGCAGGGCCGAAAGTTATTTTATCGCCGTCCAGCGTGTAAGAACCGAAATAATTGTTAATTGCCGATTTTCCGAAAAAACGGTTTTCCTTTCCGTCGAAGCCGAGCGTAATTTCCGCATTTGCCGGAGCATTCTGCAGTTTATATTCCTTACCGACGAAACTGTCCGGAGTTTCGGCCGTGCAGGCGGCAAACAACAAAGTGCCCAAAATCAGGCTAAACAGTTTAGACATGAAAAATCTCCTTTAATAAATAACGTGCTTTTTTAAGATATACCCATATTCATAAAATACCAGCCTTAATTATTCTTTAATCGACAGCTTTAAAACGCAGCGTCTGACCGTAAATGTTTTCCAAAACCAGTTCATCCTGCGTCAGATACATTATTTTTTCGCCATAGAGGAAATCAAAATAGGCGCGTTCCGGTTTCAGCATACGCTCCGGACGTCTGAGCCGGGTGGCATTGACCGTGTCAAAAAAAATCCGCCGGGTTTCTTCTTTTTCTTCCAGCCGATAGTCTCCGTAATATTGATTAAAATAAGTGCCCCAATACTGCCCGCTTTCCTCGTCAAAGTTAAGCGTAACCGGATAACGGTGCGGACCGGTTACCAACAGATAGGAGCTGCGCAGTTCCGGCTTTTCTCCGGCGCAGGCGCTTAAAAAAAGGCAGAACACTGCCACAAGCCACAGTCTATGCATTGACATATCCTCTTTACCAAACCGGAATTATCATAAAAGATTTTTGCAAAATAACCAAGCATAAAAAACACCCGGCACAAACCGGGTGTTTCCGTGATTAATTGTTCAGCCAGTCATAAGTTATCAGTGCCGCAAAGGTTTATTCCTTCCGGCTTAATATATATAGCGGCGGTTAGGAAGAATTGAAGAGCCGCCGGGACAGAAAAAACTTCCGTAAAAAAAAATAATTAACATTAATCATAAAATTATACTTGATTTTTTTTTGAAGGGCGTGTATGTTTCCTTTCGTTGCCGCCGCTGTAGCTCAGTGGTAGAGCACGTCATTGGTAATGACGGGGTCGCAAGTCCGATTCTTGCCAGCGGCACCATTTTTAGAAGTGCACCTTTTAAGGTGCTTTTTTGTTATGAAAATCAAGACTTTCAGCTAGTCCGATTTTTGAGGTTTTTAAGATAGCATTTTTTGATAACTTATCGGACTTTTTGAGTGAAACCTAAGAAAATCAAGCTTTTTGCTAAATAAAATCCCAGTCCGATAAAAATGATTGAAAATTTAATTGATTCAGCTTAACATTTTGATTATGGAAGTTTTGATTATAATAATTGCTGTTGTTTCGTTTGCCATATATAAAATGTGGCACAATGCAGTTATAACAAAACAAAATAAAGAATTAATCCAAAGTGTAACCAGTTTATCTAGAGGAACAGCCTCTGAACAACATCTAATATTAACATTATTAAAATCAGGAATACATCCTCAAGCTATTTTTCACGATTTATATATCGTCAGAAACGATGGAAAATTTTCACAAATAGATTTGGTTGTCGCAACAAGAGTTGGCATTATTGTTTTTGAAGTTAAAGATTTTAGCGGTTGGATTTATGGAAAAGGTAACCAAACTAAGTGGACACAAGTTTTAGCCTATGGAAATGAAAAATACCGATTTTATAATCCTCTTATGCAAAATAACACCCATATTAAGCAACTTCGCCAAAAGCTGAAAGAAAATGTTCCTTTTTATTCTGTTGTTGTATTTTATGGAGATAGTGAATTACAGGATATTAGTTTTATTCCTAAAGGAACTTTCGTAACAAAATGGTATAGAGTAATTGATGTTGTTAATACAATTATACAAGAGAATCCTTTAGCTAACTACAAAAATAAACACAGAGTTGTTGAAATATTAAAAGAAGCTGTTGCAAACGGTGATGAATTAGGAACAGAAAGTCAACACATTGAAAATATAAAAAATATGCTAGGTACAGATAGAATCTTTCAATAAACGACAGGAATTTATGATGAAATATTTAAAATTAGTTGCTTTTCTCTTGCTCATCCTGACTAGTCAAAAGGTCAATGCAGAAAGTTACATCGTTGATACACCAGTGTTAAATGTTCGCTCGTGTGCAGGAACGAATTGTAAAATAATTGGAAAACTAGTGGAAGGAGATTCCGTTGTTTCTATTAAAGATGATGGAGAATGGGTAGAAATAAAAACAGAAAATGGTTCAGGGTATGTTATAAAGAAAGCATTAAGTGAAGATAATACGATTATTTCTGTGATAGTTTTAGTATTTGTTCTGTGGCTTGTGTTCTTTATTTATATGTTACCTGCAAAAATAGCTGCTAGTAATAAAAATGCCAGTAAAATATATAAAGTGAACTTATTTCTTGGTTGGATTCCAGTAATTTGGGTTGTCTTACTTTTGGCCGCTTTGATTGGAGAAAGCAAAGAGGATTAACCTTTGTAATTATCCTCAAACAACTCAAATTTTGTTATTAACTCTTTAAATTCCTCATACCCATTAGTCCGATAATCGCACAGTATCGCGCACCATTAAAAAAGCCCTCCTTTTGAGAGGGCTTTTTAATGGCTATTATTGAATGCAGAGCAAGTCAGGCCGAGCCGAATATGAGCTGTCTCGCCGGGAAAGGCGGAAAACTGGAGGCAACCGGAGGTTGGACAGCAGGTTTGCTAAAAGAAGCCTATGACTTAACTAAAAAGTCTGTAAGTTCTGAGACCAGAAAGCGTTATGGCGGAATTGGCAATATTTTCAAAGACAGCGCAAAAGATATCGTCAATAACTGGAAGGGATTACATTATGGCTTAGAAAACAGAGGCAAATGTATCAATTTGTTAGAAAGAAAACTTCCATAATTGACGATTTTATAAATATGTGAGAATATCTCAACAGATGAACAAGCCTTGAGATATTCTCACATGAAAGCTAAATTTAAATCGCTGGTTTTTTGGGCTATTTTCTTTTCCCTCCTCACATGTTTGATGTTTTGGGGTGTGTTTTTTTTAATAAATATTGAGAGCCTTTATTATTTTATGGGAAGAGCGGTTGAAATTTTGGGCTACCTATTTATTACCATATATGTCATTTTTTCAGTTCTTATTTTCACGAATAAATTTCCCAAAAAAATAAAGCAATTTGAAAAATTTAGATATTTGGCGGCAATGTTTATTCTGCTTCTCGCCGAAATTACAGTTATCGGTACAGCATTGCCAGATTTAGATTGAAGTTTATTGCAACCTCTTTCATTTTCCTTGTTAATTTCTTAAATTCTTCATACTCATCAGTCTGACAACCGCGCTGCAGGCGGTACCTTTTTTTAATATTTGACACAAGCTTAAATTGCAGATATTTTTATGCTGTCAGAATTAAACTTTATTACAGGAAAAGCCGATGAAAAGACTAAATATTTTAATGTGTTTCCTTGTTTTGACCGGGTGCGCCAGCATTATCAGAGACAATACGCAAATTGTTCCGATTCAGGCCAATGTTGAAAATGCCAAAATTGAAGTGACAAATTCTTCCGGTGCCGTTGTTTACAGCGGACAAACACCAACTACCGTTTATTTAAAATCGTCCAAATCCGGTTATTTCAACCCGGAAAAATATATTATTAAAGCCTCCAAAGACGGATATGCCACTGGTTTTACCACCATTGACTATCACGTCAGCAACTGGTACTGGTTCGGCAATATTCTTTTCGGCGGATTAATCGGCTGGTTTATCGTCGATCCGATTACCGGGGATATGTACTATCTTGATGAAGTGGCAACCGTTAATCTGACTCCCCTGCCGAAAGAGTAAAACACCTTAACCGTGATTTCCGGCAAAACTCACCTTTTCTTAACTTCTCGGGATTAAAATGAGGGCATTATCAACTAACGGGGTTTTGAGATGACCGAGACCAAAGAAAAGAAGAACACCGCGCACGGGCCGCGCAGCCAAGAGCGGTTTAACCGCGAGGCAAAGGCTTTGCAAAAGAATCTGCAAAAACGCAAGAAACAGCAGGAAGCCAGAGAAAAACTCAAAGAAGCAGAGGACAACCAGCGGGAGAACCAACATGGACAAGATTAAAATAATCGGCGGCAACCGCCTGAACGGACAAATTTATATCAGCGGTGCCAAAAACGCGGCTTTGCCTTTGATTTGCGCCAGCCTGCTGACGGATGAGACCGTAACGCTGACGAATATGCCGATGTTATCCGACATTCGTTCAATGAATGCCCTGCTGGAACAGATGGGAACGCAAATTGACAGTTTTGACGATTTTGTTGACGGACATGCAACCAAGACTTATTCTTACCGGACGCAAAAATTCTCCAGTTTGATAGCCCCTTACGATTATGTACGCAAGATGCGCGCCTCTTATTATGTTTTGGGGCCGGTTTTGGCACGGGAAGGACATGTTGAGCTTTCGCTGCCCGGCGGCTGTGCCATCGGCGCCCGTCCGATGGACATTCACCTGTCATCGCTGGAACAGATGGGAGCCACAATCGAAATCAAAAACGGCTATGTTCATGCCGACATCAAAGGGCGTCTTAAAGGGGCACACATCACTTTTCACACCGCTTCCGTCGGCGCAACCTGCAATATCTTGATGGCGGCAACGCTGGCCGAAGGCGAAACGGTGATCGAAAATGCGGCCAAAGAACCGGAAATCGGCGATTTGATTGACCTTTTAACCGCTATGGGGGCCAAAATCGAGGGCCGTGACAGTTCAAAGCTGACCATTCAGGGCGTGGACAAGCTGCACGGTGCGCAGCATAAAGTTATCGCCGACCGGATTGAAGCCGGTTCCTATGCCATTGCCGCGGCAATTACCAACGGACGGCTGGAACTCATCAATGCTCAGGCATCTACGCTGCGAACTCCGATTGAAATTCTGCGGGCGATGGGCGTCAGCGTGGAAGAAGGCAAGGACAGCCTGTTGATTGATGCCAAAGGCAAAACGCTGACGGGACAAGATATTATGACCGACTACTATCCCGGTTTTCCGACTGATTTGCAGGCGCAGTTTATGGCTTTGATGACAGTTTCGGAAGGCGCCTCGCTGGTGACGGAAAATATTTGGGAAAACCGTTTTATGCATGTGCCCGAGCTGATGCGCATGGGAGCCAACATTAACGTACACGGGCATGCCTCAGCCATTGTGCGCGGGGTTAAGCGTCTGTCGGGCGCACCGGTTATGGCAACGGATTTGCGCGCTTCTTTCGCACTGGTGCTGGCCGGTTTGGCAGCTGAAGGCGAAACTGTCGTAAACCGTGTGTATCATTTGGATCGCGGCTATGAAAAATTAGACGAGAAGCTGCGTGCCGTCGGTGCCGATATTGAGCGGATTAAAGAAGCTGACTAAGACAGATTTTAATTGCAATTTAACTTTTAACCTTTAGAATGGTTTCCGCAGTTCAGAGATGAACTGCGGAGCTTAGAAACTCCTAGAAGAAAAGAACGACTCCTTTCGAGGGGAGCCGGGGAAATAAGGCTATGCACGAATAACCTGGGCTGTTCTTCTACAGTTTCTAACTCCCCCACCTTTAGTTTCAAAGGTGGGTTTTGTTTTAACCAAATTATCTTTGCCTGACTTTCGTTGAAGTTTGCAAAGATATTAAAACAAAATGGAGTTGAAATATGTTGACTAAAAAACAAGTTAAGAAAAACAATCATGAAACCTTTACCCGCCTGGGGCGGCAGCTCTATGAGCGGCGGATGATGTACGGGGTTACGCTGGAGGAACTGGCGATGAAGACCAATGTTTCTCCGCATTATTTTGACCATGTTGAAAGCGGAAGGGCCTATATTCACTGGGGAATGCTGAGTTATCTGGCGAGCTTTTATGACTGTAAAATCAAGATAGATTTGGAATTTTGCGCCGAGGGCGACGCGGCGGCCTTGGAGGAATGGCGCCGGCTGAAAGTTGACCGCAACAGTATTTTGACTTAGACGGCTACCGGAATATGTTAACCGACACTGCCGCGGGGAAAATTCCCTGCGGCAGTTTTCAGTTATTATCAAACTCTTTGTCAGTTTTTCCCTTAAACAGGATTTCGGGATGGTTATCCAGCCATTGGCAAAATTCATAACGGCTGAAAGATTGTCCGGCGGATTCATATATCTGGCGGTTTTGATTATAAGACTGTTCGAGCTTATCCAGCATTTCCGGTTCCATTTCGGCATAAGCCCGGTTCAGCTCCGCATAAAATGCCCGGCGTTCCTGCGGCTGAAAACGGAAGACAAAATCATCCGCCGCCTTTATCTGTCGGGCATGCTGCTGTTCAAACGCCGCGGGCATTTTTTCCAAGCGATAATTTTGCTGAGCACAATAACGGACATAAGCTTCCAGGTGCTGACGTTTGTAAAGCAGAAAAGACGACACCTGTTCAAATTCGCTCCGGCTGTACGGGGTTTCGGCCTGATAAACGGGTTCAAAGACCCGATAAAGCACTGCGCAGGTGGCAAAGACAAGCAAAAATTTGGCTGTTTTCATATTTACGGTTCCGTTTTATAAAAGAGCCCCGCGCCAAAAGGCCGGGGCTTTTGCATCATAATTGTCAAAGCAAATGGTTTTCGGCAATGTATTTCCACAATGCACAGGCGTGCAACGACTGGATAATGCCGTTTTCCTTAAGCAACTGTTTAATTTCATCCAGCGTCAGCAAGTGAACGGTCAGGCATTCGCCGCCGTCTAGATGCTGTTTGCTGTCGAGCAGTTCAACATCTTCGGCAATGAAATTATAAGTCCAGTTGGCATTGGTGCTGGGGTTGGTGGACATTTTCATGTTCATTTTCCAGGTGCCGTTGCCATAGCCGGTTTCTTCAAACAATTCCCGCTGTGCCGCCGCCATCGGAGATTCATCTTCGGGGTCAACACAGCCGCCGCAAAATTCATAATTGGTGGTTTGCGAGCCATGGCGATACTGGCGAATCATCACAAATTTTTTATCTTTGGTTATCGCCAGGGTGTTCACCCAGTCAGGATATTCCAAAATATAATATTCAGGGACAATCACGCCGTTGGGCAGTTCGATTTTTTCTTGCCGAACCGTCAGCCAAGGTTTTTTGAACAAATACTTGCTGGCTAAAACTTTAGCCTTTTCATCACAATTTTCCATTTTCGCTTTAATTTTAAAGATTAATAATAAAAAATTCTGTCTTTTTTATAGCATTGTCCGCGGCAAAAGTAAACCGGCTATTTGATAACCCGGGCAACGGTCAGCGCATCGACGGAAACAGCCCCGGCTTTCAATATTGCTTTGGCGCATTCCCGCAGGGTTGAACCGGTGGTCATCACATCATCCAGCAGCAGAACGCGGCGCCCTTTCAGCACGGCGGGGTATTTGACGCTGAATGCATTTTTGACGTTTTTCACACGTTCATGCCCGGAGAACTCGACCTGCGGTTTGGTTTTGCGATGACGGACGACGGCCCTGACGTCAACCGGCACGCCGCAGAGCCGTCCCAATTCTCCGGCAAGAAGGGCCGATTGATTGTAACGCCGTTTAATCAGGCGGGTGTAGTGAAGCGGTATCGGAACAATGACGTCAACACCGGCAGCAAAAATATCTTTTCCGCCCAGCCACATCCAACGTGCCAGCAAAGATGCATTTTCGGTATGGTCACGGAATTTGAAATTCAATATCAGCGGCTTGGAATATTCATCATAATAAACCGCCGAACGGCTCAGGCGAAACGGCGAACGGGAATCGGCCAAACAATGCCCGCAGAGCATTTCCCGTCCCCGGGCCTGCGCCGGCAGAGGATTGCCGCAGCGGGAGCAGTAAGGTTTGGCAATAAAAGTGATTTCGTTAAAACAATCAGGGCAAAGACCGCCGCCGGTGCCGAGAATTTTGCCGCATTTCAGACAACGCGGCGGCAAAAGCAAATCGATGATTTTTTGAAAAACCGGGTGCATTTAACGACACTCCTTGTTTTGCCCCTCAAACTTTCAGAGTTTGGCCAGCTCTTTGTGAATGTCGTTAATATTGTCAACCACAATCATACCGGCGGCGGCCATTGCCTCTTTTTTATCCTGCACGGTGATATGTCCGTTGGTAATAATGTCGCCGGCATAGCCCATTTTATGGCCGAAAGGAACCGCGTTTCCGGCAACGAATCCGATAACCGGCTTTTTATGCTGCAGATTTTTATAGAAATCGGCGCCGATTTCTTCAAAAGTGCCGCCCATTTGCCCGATCATGACAATAACATCGGTTTTCTCGTCTTGGTGAAAGAGGTCAAGCAGTTCTTCAAAACCGGTTCCGACCAGCATGTCGTCACCGAGACCGATGACGGTGGACTGTCCCATTCCGGCACGCTTGGTTTCAAGCACGGCTTCATAAGTCAGGGTTGACGAGCGGGAGATGACGCCTACCCGCCCGGGCGTATGAATATTTTCCGGAAAAATTCCAAGCCTTGCCTCGCCCGGGGTGATGATGCCCGGAGTGTTCGGGCCGATCAGACGGGTTCGGGAGCCCCTGAGCATGGCCTTAATTTCAAGCATATCCTTAATCGGCAGACCGTCGGCAATACAGACCGTCGTTTCCAGACCGGCTTCCACCGCTTCTTTGACGGCTGATTTGACAAAGCGGGCGGGAACATACATGACCGAAGCATTGGCTCCGGTTTCCTTAACCGCTTCGTTAACCGTATCAAAAACAGGAACGTCAAGATGAAAAGTGCCGCCTTTGCCCGGCGTTACACCGGCAACGACCTGCGTGCCGTAGTCCATGGAGCGTTTGACGTGAAAAGAAGCCTGGGTACCGGTGATACCCTGAATCAATACTCTGGTTTCTTTGTTTACGAGAATCGACATCAGTCACTGGCCTCCATTGCGGCAATAAGTTTATCAACCGAATCTTCCATGCTGTCGGCAATAATCAAAGGCAGTTTGGAATGTTCGAGAATTTCTTTGGCCTCGTCTTTGTTGGTTCCTTCAAAACGAACGACCAGCGGCACGTTCAAACCGACCTCGGAAGCGGCGGCAACAATGCCTTCCGCCAGCAAATTGCACCGCAAAAAGCCGCCGAGAACATTAATCAAAATTCCCTCGACACGGGGATTGGTCATAATGATTTTTATGCCGGCGGCTATTTTATCTTTGTCCACACCGCCCTTAACGTTTAAGAAGCAGGCCGTTCCCTCGCCTTTTTCCCGAATTAAATCCATGGCCGCCAGCGCGATGCCGTCGCCGTTGACAATGCAGCCGATGGAACCGTCAAAAGAACTGTATTGAAAACCGTATTTGCCGGCTTTCAGCTCCCGTTCTTCGGTCTCGTATTCATCTTGCAGCGGTTTCAAGTCTTTATGGCGGTACATGGCATTGTCATCTATCGACAACTTGGCATCCAGTGCGATAATGTTTCCTTTGGCATCCACGCCGGCCGGATTGATTTCCAGCATGGTTGCGTCACAATCGACAAAAGCCTGGTGCAACCCGTTGATAAAGGTTTCAAGGCTGCGGATGCTTTTGGGCTGCAATTCCAAAAACTCCAGCACCTGGTGAATCTGTTCGGGGCTGGCACCGGTAATCAAATCAAGATTCAGGCGCAGAATCTTTTCAGGTCCATTGACGGCCAGCTCGGAGATTTCATGCTCACGGATATCCGCGACCAACAGGGTTATCGCGGCATTCATCCGGTCAATCACCAATCCGGCATAAAAAATTTTTCTGACTTTGGTAAAAGCTTCGACATAAATGCGGCTGACAAGCTTTCCTTTGGGGCCCGTCTGCGGCGTTACCAGCGTTGCGCCGAGCATTTTGCCGGCTTCTTCCATAATCTCGCGGCGGTGTTTGACCAGGCGGATACCGCTGCGGCGGCCGGCCGACTTTTCCAGAAAACGTCCGTGATTGCGGGCACCGGACTGTATCTGCGCTTTGAGCATCCAGGGGCCGCGATAGGCCACCGCCAAAGCCGCATTTTTAGCCTCCAGCGGCGTGTAGGCTATCCGCCCCTTGGGAATGTTTATTCCGTATTGGCTGATAATCCGTTTGGCCTGATACTCGTGAATATTCATCAATCACATACCCTGTTCGGCATAAAACTTTATTTTGTTGACCATAGACATTAAACCGTTGCGGCGGCTGGGGCTCAAATTATCCTGTAATCCGAGTTTAGCAAAAATATCCTCAATGGCAATGTTTTTAATTTCCGATGGGGATTTGTCATTATAGACAATCAGCACAATGGCGATCAGACCACGGACAATTACCGCGTCACTGTCGCCGCGGAAATGAATTCTGCCGTCTTTGTATTCCGGCACCAGCCACACCTGCGACTGACAGCCGGGCACTTTCCATTGCGGCGTTTTAAACTGCGCATCCAGATTTTCAAGCTTGCTGCCGAGGTCGATGATATAGCCGTAACGCTCTTCCCATGTCTCACAGAAAGAGAAGTTATCCGTCAGTTCTTCAATATCCATCATTTCCCCCTAAAACAATTCCATCATGGCCCGGGCGTCTTCGCTCAGGCGCTCCATCGACCAGGCCGGCTCCCAGACGATTTTGACGGTAACGATGCCGGTTCCCTCAACCAGAGCAACGACATCGGCCGCCTGCTGCGGCAAAATGCCGGCTACCGGACAACCCGGCGCCGTCAGCGTCATATCGATTTCAACATTGCCGTCGTCGGCAATACGAATATCATAAACCAGCCCCATATCCCAGATATTTATCATAATCTCGGGATCGCACACGGTTTTCAGCGCCTCAATAACATCTTCCCGGGAAGCCGTTTTTTCATCAGCCGGTTTGGGAGAGCCGGCGACGGCAATATATTCCTGCTTTTTGGCCGGAGACAGCGTCATGGCATCCAGCAAATCGGCTTCATGGGGATTGTTGTTTTCTTCACTCATTCGTTCCATCCTTAATGCTGATGGCCGGTCAGAAAAATCAGGCCGACAATCGATATCAGCAGCAGTAAAATCAGCTGCGGTTTGATTTTAATATAATTATTTTCGCGTTGAAAGCCGTTAAACAATAAAATCCACACCGGATAAGCGTGGACAATCGCCGCCACATAGGCCGGGTTCGGTGTCAGATACATCGTATAGGTTTTGAGCATGCCGTGAACAATGGCAAAAAGCATAAAAAACCAGGCAAAGCGCAGGTTTTTCCGGCTCCAGAATTCCGGCAGGCGGTGCCCCTTGCCGAGATGGACTGCCAGATTGACGCTGCCGGCAACCAGCGAGGTAATCAGCGTGTAGTAATAAATTGCCGAGACCAGATTTTCGGCGCCGAGGTGGGTGGTCTCCTTGTTGGTGACATCAATAAAAATTTCGCAGAACATTCCGACCAGCAAAAAGCCCAGCGCTTTGCGGCTGGCCTTTGCCCGGCAAATCAGAATTAAAGCGGCGGTCGTTCCCAGCAGGCAGGCCAAAATCAGCAACAAGTGCAAAGGTTCCCGTCCCAGCGCCGCAAAATCAGCCGGGTGCAGCAGCATCCAGAAAACAAAGATAAGAGCAATGCTCAGCGGGTGAATCAGACTGGTTACCTGAGCTCCAAAAGTTTTGGCTCCGTTCAAAATCCGGTTATCGCCCAAAGAAATGACCAATCCCTGTGCCGCACATAAGGCATAAAAAGCCCAGTTGTGAATCGGGGCAAAGCAAAAAACGAAAGGCAGCAGCACCGCAGCCGTTCCCAGCCCGCGGTAAACCATCAGCAGCGACCCTTTGATTTTGACAAACTGGTTCACATAGACATAAGCCGAGGTCAGCAGGCTTAATGCAATTGCCAATATCCACCAGTAATTCTGCATGTGTTTATCCTTTACTTCTGCATGCAGTTATATGCTTTTACAGCATGTTGTCAAGGTTTTGAGCGCATTCAGAGAAACATTTTCTGCGCTTTGCGGATTGCCGGCGGCAGTGCTTCGACATCTTCCCGGACGGTGTAAAGCCCGAAAGATGCCCGGGCGACGGTTTCATAGCCCATGCGGTGTACCAGCGGCTCGGCGCAATGATGCCCGGTGCGCACGGCAATGCCCTCTTTATCCAAAACGAAAGCCAAATCCTGCGGGTGAATGCCGTCAACGACAAAAGAAAAAACGCCGCCTTTCTCTTTGGCCGTTCCCACCAGGGTAACCCCCGGAAGGCTGCCCCACAGTTCGCGGGCATAAGCAGTCAGCCCGTCTTCATGCGCCTTAATATTATTCATGCCGAGTTTTTGCATATAATTCAGGGCTTCGCCCAGCCCGATTGCCTGAACGCTGGCCGGCGTTCCTGCTTCAAACCGTGCCGGAGGCGGCATAAAGGTGGTTTTGTCGTAGGTCACGGTATCAACCATATCCCCGCCGCACTGATAGGGAGGCATGGTTTCCAGAACCTTGTATTTGCCATATAAGACACCGATGCCGGTGGGACCGTAAGTTTTATGACCGGAAAAGGCCAGAAAATCGCAGTCCAAATCCTGCACATCTACCGGCTGGTGAACAATATACTGGCAGGCATCGACCAGAAACAGCGCCCCCTGCCGATGTGCCTGAGCCGCCATCCGTTTAACCGGAAAAATCGTGCCCAAAACATTGGACATGCCGGTGACCGCAACCAGTTTTGTCCGCGGTGTCAGCGCTTTGAGATATTCCTCTTCCAGATAACTGCCGTCGTCGGCTATCGGAAAAATTTTCAGCGTAAAGCCGATTTCATCGCGGAGCATCTGCCAGGGCACCAGATTGGCGTGGTGCTCGGCCTGAGAAATCAAAACCTCATCCCCGGGCTTGAGAAATTTACGCCCCCAGGTTGCCGCCACCAGATTAACCGCTTCCGTCGCGTTGCGGGTGAAAACAATTTCATCGGCAGAGGCGGCATTAATAAAACGGCGAACAATCTCCCGCGCGTTTTCATAAGCCGCGGTTGTTTCTTCGGAAAGCTGATAGATGCCGCGGTGCACGTTGGCATAACAACGGCGGCAGATGTCATTCATTTTATCCAGCACACAGACCGGTTTTTGCGCCGAAGCCGCCGAATCGAGAAAAACATTCGGTTTGCCGTGAATCTTCTCTGCCAAGACAGGAAAATCTTTGCGGATTTCATATACATCATACATTTTCAAACGCTTTCAATTGCTAAAAGGAGGATTTATCTTTATATATACCCTGACGGCGGACGGTGCAACTTAATATTATTGCTATTTCAACCCCTGAAGCCAACAGCGAATCGGTTCGGAAGCAATCCGGCAAAAGACATCTTCAAGGTAAGCGTCAATCAACAGCTGCTTGGCTTCGTCACGGCCGATACCGCGCGCCTGCATATAAAAAAGCTGTTCTTCATCAAGTTCGCCGCTGGCGGCTCCGTGCGAACATTTAACATCATCGGCAAAAATCTCAAGTTCCGGCTTAACGTCAATTTCGGCGCTGTCACTCAGCAGAAGCGCCTTATGCAGCTGGGTGCCTTCGGTTTTGACCGCATGGGGCGCAATGTGGATTTTACCCTGAAAAACGCCTTTGGCATCTCCGCCGACCACACCTTTTACCAACTGTGAAGAATAAGTTTCCGGTTCAAGGTGCTCAATGTCGGTGGTGGTGTCAATCGTGGCCCAGCCGTTCATCAGATAAGCGGCATCCACCCGGGCGCGGGCTTCACGGCCGAGCAGTCTGATTTTGGTTTCGTTACGGGCGATATTGGCGCCTTTTTGCAGGCAGAAAGCATTATACTGCGCCCCGGCCTGCTGCTCCACCGCATGGAGCGCAATATGATTGGCTTTAAAGGCCTCGTTCTGATATTTGTAATGATTAACGACGGCGTCAGCGGCAATAAAAATTTCATTGACCTGGTTCAGCAAATAGCGCGATTTGACTTCGCCGGCGTAGTGATAATATTCAATCAAATCGATTTCGGAACCGGCACCGACAACTATGATGTTACGGATATTTTCAAGCAGGTTGCGCCCTTCCGGACGGGTAAAATAAGTTAGGACCAGCGGGCGGTCGAATCTGGCACCCGGCTTGATTTCCAGCAGGAAACCCTGTTCAAGACAGCTGCCGTTCAATGCGGCGAAAGGATAATTTTCAATATCCGCCAGCCGGTTCAGATATTCCCCGGCTTCGGACAGCGGTTTCAGTTTCATTCCTTCCGGCAAGGCCTCGCCGTATGTTACCAAATTGCCGTTGACATACTCCAGTTCATAAACCGGAAACGGAAACTCAACTTTCTGCCGGGGCGTATGCTCTCGGGCAATTTCATAATCATCGGCTTTAAAGTCACGCAGTTTGGTATATTTCCAGGCTTCGGTTTTCGGCGTCGGCAGTCCCTGACGCTCAAAAGCCTCAAGACTCCGGCGGCGGGCATTTTGCAGCCATTCTGCCGTCTGCTCATGAGAGATATTTTGCACCAGTCCGCCCATTTATTTTTCTTTCACAAATTCGGCATAGCCTTTTTCTTCCAGCTCCAAAGCCAAATCCTTGTTGCCGGATTTTACAATATGCCCGTCGGCAAAAACATGAACAAAATCGGGGACGATATAGTTCAGCAGCCGCTGATAGTGGGTGATGACCAGCATGGCCCGGTGTTCGTCACGCAGCGCATTGACGCCGTCAGCCACAACTTTAAGAGCATCAATATCCAAACCGGAATCGGCTTCATCCAAAACAGCGAACGACGGTTTGAGAATCGCCATCTGCAAGGTTTCAAGACGTTTTTTCTCGCCGCCGGAAAAACCGACATTGACAAAACGCTTGAGCATATCGTTATCTATGCCCAGCTTTTTGCCCTCTTCGCGCAGAAGTTTGATAAACTGCACGTTATCAAGTTCCGGTTCGTTTCGGTGAGCGCGGACGGCGTTGACCGCATGCTTTAAAAAAGTGGAGGTCGGAACGCCGGGAATTTCAACCGGATACTGCATAATCAGAAAAACACCTTCGCGGGCGCGCTCTTCCGCCGGCATTGCCAGCAGGTTTTTGCCTTTGAAACGGACGCTGCCGCCGGTAACCTCATAACCGGGTTTGCCGCTCAGCACATAGGAAAGCGTCGATTTACCCGCCCCGTTCGGCCCCATAATCGCATGAACTTCGCCTTCGTTAATCGTCAGGTTAAAGCCTTTGATGATTTCCTTATCGCCGACCCGGGCATATAAATCTTCAATTTCCAGCAATGGTGTTTTCATTTCGTTTCCTTATGGCAAAAGGTTATTCAGCGGCATAGGCTGCTTTCAGCCGGGTCAGCAGATTTTTGACATCTTCTTCGCTGGCATGGCCGTCATGCTCGCTGTTTTGCAAAATTTCCGCGGCAACAACCGACATCCTGGTTAAAACTTCTAACATTTCTTGTTGTTTGCTTTTAGACATTTTTTTATCCTACACTTCCTTCTAAGCTGATGTTGATTAATTTTGCTGCCTCAATGGCAAATTCCATCGGCAGATGCTGCATGACTTCCTTACAGAAGCCATTGACAATCAGACTGACGGCCTCTTCTTCGCCGATGCCGCGCTGGCGGCAGTAAAAAAGCTGCTCGTCGCTGATTTTCGAGGTGGTGGCCTCATGTTCGATAACCGCCGTTTTATTGCGGTTTTCAATATAAGGCACGGTGTGCGAACCGCAGTCGGCACCGATTAACAGGCTGTCGCACTGCGAATAGTTGCGCGCGCCGGAAGCCCGGGGAGCCACCCGAACCAGACCGCGATAAGTCTGGTTGGAAAAACCGGCAGAAATTCCTTTGGATATAATTTTCGAGGTGGTGTTTTTGCCGATATGAATCATTTTGGTTCCGGTGTCGGCCTGCTGGCGGTTATTGGTGATGGCCACCGAATAGAACTCGCCGACCGAATTGTCGCCCTGAAGCACGCAGGAGGGATATTTCCAGGTGACGGCTGAACCGGTTTCAACCTGCGTCCAAGATATTTTGGCATTGACACCGCGGCAGGCGGCGCGTTTGGTAACAAAATTATAGACCCCGCCCTTGCCGTCCTTATCGCCGGGATACCAGTTCTGAACGGTTGAATATTTGACTTCGGCATTATTAAGAACAACAATTTCAACAATTGCGGCGTGGAGCTGGTTTTCATCACGCTGGGGTGCCGTGCAGCCCTCAAGATAAGAGACATAGCTGTCATCTTCGGCAATAATCAGGGTGCGCTCAAACTGTCCGGTGTTTTTGGCGTTAATGCGGAAATAAGTCGACAATTCCATCGGACAGCGGACGCCTTTGGGAATATAAACGAACGATCCGTCGGTAAAGACTGCCGAATTCAGGCAGGCAAAAAAATTGTCGGTATAAGGAACGACCGAACCGAGATAGCGGCGCACCAGATCGGGATGCTCGCGAACGGCTTCGGAAATGGAGCAGAAAATAACGCCCTGTTCCGCCAGTTTGGCCCGATAGGTGGTGGCGACCGAAACACTGTCAAAAACGGCGTCAACCGCAACCACGCCGGCCAATGCCTCCTGCTCTTTTAGAGGAATGCCGAGTTTTTCATAAGTTTTTAAAAGTTCCGAATCGACTTCGTCCAGACTCTTGGGCGCTGCCTTTTGTTTGGGCGCCGAGTAATAGCAAAGGCTCTGATAATCGATTTTATCATAAGTCAGCTTGGCCCAAGACGGCTCTTTCATCGTCTGCCAGAATTCATAAGCTTTCAAACGCCAGTCCAGCAGCCAGTCCGGCTCGCCTTTTTTGCGAGAAATCAGACGGATAATGTCTTCATTCAGTCCCATAGGCACCGTATCGGCATCAATGTCCGTCACAAAGCCGTATTTATATTTGTCGCCGCTCTCGTCAATGATTTGGGGCTGCTCTTTGCTGCTCATTCCGCTTTCCCGAAGTTTTAATTTTAACTGTTCAGTTGTAGCCGCAAACAGTTAAAATCGCGTAAATTTCCTTTTTCAGGCTTAAATTAGGGATTTTTGCCGCAAAATGCAACCATTTTTAACAAATATTTAGTTTTTGGCGCTAAAATCAGTTTTCACATTTAACCAACGGCAGGTGTTCATGATTTACACAAGTTTACTCTGCGGCGTTTTGGCCGTTTATGCCCTTTTCCTCAACCGGCGGCTGACGGTTCTCAAAAAGAATCTGAAAGAGCTGCTGCAGGAAAACGAAAGGCAGACAACTCAGAACAGCCCGACACTCAGCGACATTTATTTTAAGGTTGACCGGGATATGATCATTACTTATGTCAATGACGCGACGCTTAAAATTACCGGTTTCGGCAAAGACGAGCTGATAGACCATCCCCTGCTGGGCACTTTGTTTGAAAACAGCGACGCCAACCAGAAAACGCTTTTCTCCACACTGAGCAAAGTCTGGAAAAACCAATCTACCGTCAATACCGACCTGATTATGCTGCACAAAGACGGCGGCAAATATCTGATGCGCTGCCGCCACCGCCCGCTGTTAAACGAGGTTTTGGCCTGCGAGGGTATGAGCATGATGTGCAAAGATTACAGCCAGGCGGAAGTTTTGCAGGAAAAACTCAAAATCTACCAAAACCGCGACATTCTGCTAACGGCAGACATCCTCAACGAGGCCGGTTTTCTGGAGCGTCTGGAACACGACGCCAAACTGGCCAAACGTTATAACACCGATTTTTCGCTGGTGGTGGTTGAACTGTGCGACATTTATGATTTCATCAATAAAGGAATCGACTTTGAAACCGGCGACCGAATGCTGAAAAACGTGGCCGAACTCTGCCTGCAGGAAGCCGGAAAAGAGCACTGGGTCGGGCGGTTTGACAAGACCAAATTCGGCATTGTGCTAAACAAAACGCCCCGCGGCAAAGCGGTTGAAATGAGCCAAAGCCTGCAGGACAAAATTATTCAGTGCATTCGCAGTCAGGGCGTGGACGAATATAACGCTGAGATGTTTGTCATCTCTTACACCAACCGGAAAGACTACAACGACAGCGCCGATTTTATGCTGGCGCGGGTACGGCGGCATATTCAAAGCGCTTTGCGCAGTCGTCAATACGGCATTATTTCGTCTGACATCAGAAGAAGAAACAGCCTTCCGGAAACGACAGCGGGCGAATGCTAACAAAATATTAAATTATTGCGGTTAGACTGGCGGTAAAGTTAACTTTGAAGGTTTTAAAGTGGTTACCCGAGCCCGCAAAATATATTTTACCCTGTTGGCCGTTCTTTGGCTGGCAACCGGTTGTTCGTTTGACTCCGGGCGCGTTCAGCTGCTGAACTGGAACTGGTTCGGCACACCCGACAAGGTAACCGTTCAGCGCGGAGACACGCTTTACAGCATTTCCAAAAGATATAATGTGCCGCTGCGCGATCTGATTGAAATCAACAACCTGACACCGCCTTACACCTTGATTATCGGCCGGCAGCTGCGCCTTCCGACCGCCAAATTCCACACGGTGGCCAAAGGCGACACCCTTTATAACATTTCCAAAAGATACGGCGTTGACGTAACCACGTTAAGCCGGGTCAATCATCTGCAGGCCCCCTATACGTTGTCTATCGGGCAGCGGCTGGCGCTGCCGGGAAGCGTGAGCGGCGGCGAAGTTCATACCCCGGCTCCGGTTAAAACGACCAAGAAGAGTTCCGGCTTCAGTTTCTGGAAAAGCACGCCGAAAAAGACCGCTGCCGCCAGCACCAAAAAAACTGCCGCACGCAAAACGGCAACCGTCAGCAAATATCGCAAGAGCAAATTCGCCTGGCCGCTCCAAGGCACGGTTATTTCACATTACGGCACCATCGGAAAAGGACGCAACAATGACGGCATAAATATCAAAGCCAAACTCGGCGCCGCAGTCAAAGCGGCCGATGCCGGACGGGTGGCCTATGCCGGCAACGAGCTGAAAGGTTTCGGCAACCTGATTTTAATCAAACACAATGACGGCTGGATTACCGCCTATGCCCATAATGACCGCCTGTTTGTCAAAAAAGGGCAAAAAGTAAAAAAAGGCGAAAAGATTGCCGCCGCCGGCTCAACCGGAAGCGTCAATACCCCGCAGCTGCATTTTGAAATACGTTCGGGAACCAAAGCGCTCAATCCGCTGAACTATCTGCCGAAATAAAGAACACCGGAAAGCTTTCCGGTGTTCTTCGTTTTATCTTACAGACAAGGGCAGGATAAGCCTCCCGAAGGCCTGCAGTTTGAAGGAACACAGCACCTCTGTGTTTTGTTCCAAACTGTAGAACCAGGGCAGTTGTGCGTGTCTTCGCCGGATTTACAATCATAACATCCACTAACTCGTTTGCAACTTTGCTGCGGGGTCGGGCTCTCCTGATAACCGACAGAGCGGCAAGATACACAGTCATAACAAGAACGGCCTAATTCCGATACATATTTTGTCGTACAATAAAAACCACTATCAGAGGCCCTGTAGCCGTAATCTTCACAAGAACTTTTTTCGACAACGCAGCTATTACCCGACTGTTTATAGCCCGAGTTACATTTCCACGCAGAACATTTGGACGAGCAGTCGGAATAATAAGAAGAACAAAAGGCGTTTGAGGGTATAGAAACAGCATTTTGGTTATGACAGTTGTCCGGATAAGCCACTTCGCATTTTGACTGGCAGTCGCCGTAAACCTGCTGGCAGCCGTAAGGCGCGGAGA
>ENA-UONY01000171-UONY01000171.1-human-gut-metagenome-genome-assembly--contig:-CS9-NODE-171-length-92095-cov-6.786940_pt1 | contig 92095 bp, 76 predicted proteins | sample MGYA00242465_ERZ724012 | MGnify/ENA metagenome assembly ERZ724012 | reverse complement strand
CCATTGATGGGCGTTATGATGTAATCGCTTCTGGATCCCTCATCGGTGTGAATAATTCGAGATTGGGTGCGGACAGACCTCTTATGCCGATGGGTTATGAGGAACACATGACAATGTTATCCTTGGATTTCGAAGAATTCCTTTGGGGTAAAGGAATCGATGTATCTACGATAAATGATGTGCGTAGGTGCATAAAGGATAAGGGGCCTATACTTCCAGCGATACCCTCGGTGTTCACGGACGCTTTCATCGATTTCATGATAGTTGGCGGAATGCCGGAATCCGTCAAATCCTTCATCAAAACGGGAAATTACAGTAAATCCTCAGACGTCAAGAAAGAGATCCTGGATACTTGTCTCAACGATATTAACAGGTACAACAAGGGTTTGGATATAATAAAGACGTCTGAATGTTTCAAATGCATCCCGATGCAACTTGCGGACACGAATAACAAATTCATTTATTCAAGGGTCTCCGAAATGAAGGGGCGTGCGGCATATAACCGGTATGCAGAGAATCTCCTTTGGATCAAGGAAGCGGGCTATGGTAATTTCTGTTATGCTACAGATGGACCGATTCTTCCACTCGCGGCACATACAGATCGTAACAATTTCAAGATCTATCTATCGGATACAGGGTTGCTCGTACAAATGTACGGAAAGGAGACTGCAAAGGCAATATTCTTAAAAGAGACAAATTACAACAACGGAGCAATCGTGGAGAATGTTGTTGCGGAATGTTTGATGAAAGCAGGATATGTGCCGCGTTACTACAGAAAGACCAATGGCAACAATAGGATGGAATTGGATTTCGTCCTGGAGATGGGCATGGGAATATGTGTGATCGAGGTCAAATCCGGAAAAAAGAGGGATGCGCCATCAATAGAGAAAGTATCCAAGGTCTTCAACATCGGACGTAGGGTGATGTTAGAGAATGGAAACATCTCGGTGGATGATGATGGGATAGAACACTACCCTCTGTTCGTTGCAGCATTTATGAAGGACTTGGAACCAGAATGGGACGGTCCGGAATTTTGACATAACACGGACATAGATTTCACTTCATATGTTGAACACAATCGCTGTTCAGTGTCTTGATGGCGATAATAGATAACAACGATCATCGAACTATGAGCAAGATCGTCATAATCTCAACTGTCATAATTGTTAATTTGATATAGTTTTATGTGTAATATCAATTATGACACATGGGGTAATGGGAGTGGTATGTTGTCCGATGGTGGATGACAATCTAGTCTACAGTATCACTAATGACAGGGATGAGAAATCTATCACGATCGTACGTAATGGTAACGAGGGCTCCATCACAAGGAAACTGGATAAGGCAGGGGTAACATATGATACGATTTTTTGGCAGGATGTTGTCAAAAGGACATATGTTCCGAAGGATGGATTCAACATACTGATCGTCATGATCTCACTTGGACTTCATGCCAGGCCTGATGTCTTAAAATCTACTGTGGAGGATCTGACGAGGACGATGCAGGGAGTATCGGACACAATAGGATTCTATCTAGGGACTTGTGGTAATTATGGTTGGAATATACCTAAATGGTGTGCATCCAATGGTTACAAACCAGCATTTACCTTCTGTGACTGCAATGGTAATGTATGTGACGATTGTGTCGGCATAAACGTAGCTGGCGGACCTAGGTATATGGAAATGGAGAAGAAATACACAGGATATCTGTATGTATTCCCTGCCATGGCCTCGAATTATGATGATTTCATGAACGCGGATAAGAGCGAATCCTTGAAGATAGAGAATTCCATCACCGATGAGATGAGGGAAGAACTTGGAATAGAACCTGGTCCTGATGGTTACATGAGGTGGCTGCTCAGATTGGGGAATTATGAGCACATATTGAAGATCGATACAGGCATAGGCGACAGAGAGAATTTCGACAATAACGTCTCAGCCGTTGCAAAGAGAACGGCTTTGTCAGTGAAGGTAGCTGAAGATGGGTGGGCAAGTCTTCAACCTACGGATGATCTTTATAAGAATTGTAAATCCAAATTGCCGCAATGAAAGGCGAATGATATGAGGGCAGGATCACAGTTCACGGTAGCGATACACGCACTTATGTTGGTGTCTTTCTTCGATCAGGATAAGATCACGAGCAAGAAGGTAGCGATGAGTATCGGTTGCAATCCCGTCATCGTCAGGAATGTCTTCGTTAAACTTGGGAAAGCAGGTCTGCTAAGACCAGGGATGGGGAGGGCAAGGACGAAAATGATGCGCCCTCCAGAGGAGATAACCTTAGAGGATGTATACCACGCTGTAGAGTCGGATGATGTGGACGAGATGTTCGGGATGTATCCCGTGAATCCTCATTGTCCTATCGGGAGTGAATTGCATGAGATCCTCGATACCAGCCTGAGTGATGCTAGGGATTCGATGTTGAATTCTCTATCGAGGACAACGATTGCCGACCTCATATCTCGGTTGCCACTCGAGAAGAACAGGGTGCCTGTGTGGATGAGGGATTGAAAGTCCATCCATAATCCATTAGAATCTTGCCCATTTTGATCATTTGAACAGAATGGGAGGTTCACTATCTCCCATCAACGTCTTGCCGTCAATGAGGATCACACCACTATCTTCTGCGAATTCGCATAATTCTTCTTCGAATCCTGACGCAGAGAACAGCATAAAAATGATGTTCTCAGTGAATTTTGCTGATTTGGATCTCGATACGAGTGTATTGTAAGCACTGAAACCCATCGGTTTTCTGCGAAATTTACATTCGCCAAGTATCGTGTGTATAACCTTATGTTCATCAGAGACCTTGGCCACGATATCTATGTCGACATCTGTCCCGTCGATCTTTCCCCACCATTGTCCTCTTTCGATGACGGCATAGTTGGAATCCAACCACTCTCCACAGAGTTTTTCAAAAATACGTCCTATCTGGCTATCGATATCGTTACTGAGGATGTCATATGTCACGGATTTGGAGGAATTACCCTCTATCAGTTTGGTATTATTCGATATGATGTTGAAGGAGAATGATATGAATGGATCTTTGATGGAATACACCGGTTTCTTAGGGGATCCTCCCATCGGTATCTTGCGTTCGATCATCCCGACGAATTCTAGATCATCCAATATCCTCTTACAGGCTGCACGATCGATTCTCATCCTGTCAGCAATCTCAGATTGCCTCACATGACCGTCAGCTATGCATTTCACAGCCCCTGTGTAATTCGTATTCCCGTTGAATTCTTGTAATATGATGCCGACAGCATCACTTCTCCATGAACTGTCCTTCTCGAGGAACTTATCTTCGATCAGCTGTTGATAGTTCATACCGTTGGTGTTGATGTGATAATAAGGTATCCCGCCCACCGTGCAGTACCATCTCAGTGATGTATCACGATCCATATCAGGGTGGAATCCTTTGCATACGTCCATTGACAGGGGTTTGATCTGTTTCCTGTGTTCGAATCTACCGTACAGAGGTTTGGCCGCATCCTCTGTTTCTTTACGCATAATCGATATGGATGAGCCGCAGATGACGAACATGCAATCAAGTCCGTTCAGCCCTCTATCGAGAGATTTCTGTATCACGGATGATGCCTGAGGTGCAGATTCTAGGAGGTATGGGAGTTCATCGAATATCACCAGAGTGTGTTCCTCCTTACAGATGTCCTCGATCGTTCTCATCAGGTGGGAGAGATCGGGAGCCTGCGGGATCTTCTTCCTTAGGAATTCAGAGATATCAAGGGATAGTGAGGAGAGATTCTCATAATAGGAACCCATGATGCCCTGCAAGAAGAGTGTTTTCTTCCCCTTTCCGAATTCTCTTAGGATAGATGTCTTTCCGATCCTTCTGCGTCCCCAGATACAACAGGTCACCAATCCTTTTTGGTTCCAAAGGTCTTCTAGATATGATAACTCAGATTCCCTTCCGATCATCCTTCCATCCGACATATACTTTTGATGACTATTTGATTATAAAACAATTTCTAAACTAATTGATTTAAAATCAATTAATCATCTTTAGTTATCCACTGAGTACAAACAATGAATTGAATGACACATTCAAAGATCTTTATCGCGCTACTGTTTATATGCAACATATGGGCGGCATTCTGGGTGCGTATGAAAGATGTGGAGAATAAACGCAAAAGATAGATGAACTCGATGACATACATCAAAGACCTATGCGGGCATCATGGTGAATTAGTATCAACTATGTATTTTCTTAATTCTCATATTCTACCATATTATAGTAGAAAGGAACTTTCAGATTGTTGGTAGGACAGATGACAAGGAACTTGAACATAGATATTTTCAGAATGATATTCGCATTAGTCGTCGTATTGCACCATTATTTTCCAAAAACTTGGTGCGGATACTTCGCCGTTGATTTCTTCTTCATAGTTTCTGGTTTCTTCCTCATGAAATCGTATAATAAGTATGATGATACGGATCGCCCACATAACCTAAGATTCTGTGCACATAAACTGATGTCCTTCCTTCCATACCTGATAGTCGCAGAGATCATCGCAGCAATTACCGTATTGGGGATACAATTGGCCAATAATGGTGATTGGAACGCTGGAATGAAACTTGCATGGAATCAATTGAAGAACATTCTCTGCCTTAGTATGTTGAATATCTACAAAGGTGACGTCACTTGGTATCTATCGGCAATGATCCTGGCTACAGCTATCTTGTATCCATGTGTTCGTGCGTTCAAAGAAAAATTCTCAAGGATCATCGCTCCAATTATTGGTATTGTGCTTCTCTTGGCAATAATCATCAGTACTGGTCGTACAAATTATCCTGATGAGTTGTTGCTCGGATTCATTCGTAAGGGGCTCATTCTGGGAATATCAGACATGTGTTTGGGTATTTTCTCATATGAGGTAGTTGAATATCTCAGAAGATTAGGTGATGGAGATTCTAAAAGAATGGTCTATACGGCGATGGAGACCATATGTTATCTGACGGTTCTGGTATGTATCTTTATAGTTCAACCAAGGGGAGAATCGTGGAGAGGGGCATTCGAATTCACGATGATTGCGCTGTTATTCATCGGGACAACGATCACATTGAGCAACCTTAGTTACACCTACGATCTTACAATGAAGCAAGATTGGTTGTGGAAGTATGCTAATGTCCTATCTATTGGCAGTCTGATGATCTATCTCAACCACGAATACGTAATCAAATTCTGGAAACATTTGAATTTTGATATTCCCAATCTTGTTTCAATCATGATGGTCATTCTGCTCACAACTATCATGTCCGTTGTTTGTTACTATATCGGAAAGATGCTTTACGATAGGATGAAGAGGATAGATGTCAATGAGTTGATGAGTTGAATATATCAAGTTCATTGTCAACTTTTGAAATATATCGAATTGATGACCAGATCAGCAAGATATCTGCCACCGTTCACTCCAAGTATCGATTTCGGGAATAGGTCCACAGAATCGGAAGTAGGGAGTCCGGCATCTATGCCTTTACGACACAATCCTTTCATCTCCAATCTCTTGGTCATCGCACCAGGTCCGATGCATATATCCGCATATTCATCACCGAACCCTTTCGATAGGACGTCAGATGATTCCAGCCCATCCAATAACCCTTTCAATTTCATGTAAGTCCTTGGATCACTTTCAGTGATGTTGATGCATTCAGGGATCATTTTCAACGTCTTTCCCATGAATTTGACCAACGCAAGGGAGACGGATGATTCTGCAAGGACTGAGAATGATCTGTAATTGAGTCTATCCGATGCGCTCAATGACGCTTTGATACGATTTGCCATCTCCTTCTCGTCCGAATCTATGTATGCCAAGGCCTTTGATGGATCCGTATCAGTCTTCTCAGCGACGGATTTGATGAGATCGCGCATGTTGTCATGTCCTATCGGTGCACAATATTCGGAGTATGCAGTAGGAATGCCGATCGATTCGTAGAATTCTGATGTTTTCTTGCAGTATTCGGGACAGATGCAGACATTCGCCAATGCTTCAGACGATCTTCTGATATCGTCTGTCGTACAACCTGAGCCTATGCATGCGATGGTCTCAAGTCCCATCATCTCTAGAAGTTCCTTCATCTCTTTCAAGAAGTAGTTGTTGCCGCGCATCGTGAAGGGTGCACCGATGATGTTGACCGCTTTCCTTTTCTTTTCACGGGCAGAGACAAGTTTTCTGCATATGGATTCGATGATAGAATCGAATCCTTCGGAGAATGGAAGGGACATGCTGCATTTGTTGACAACGATGCATCTGTCGGAGACATCCGATGATTGGACCTCATCGAGAATGTGATCCCCGATCAGGGATGTCGCAGGCGATTCTAAAAGAACAGCGATCTTACATTCCTCTTTCTCAAGTATGTTCAATACCATCCCTACTTTGTCCGTAGCACCATATATGTAATCGGAGGAATCGACGAATGTGCATGGGATCCTAGGTTCGTTGAAGAAGAATGAACCGCATTTCGCTGAATAATCCCTTGGAAGCAATTTGGATGACAATACGGATGTCATCCTCCTGCACCCTCCAGGTCCATGGAGTACTGTTGCACCGTCAAGGATGCTCTCGGAAGCGATCATCGCTCCAAGGAATCCATCCATTCCGTTCATTGCAACGCCTCCAATCTCAGCATGTTGATGATGCGTTTTCCAAAATCGGCCATAGAACGGAATCCTGGCCCGACGCTATCGGGGGAGATCGTCCTTATGCCCAATGAGGATACGTATGCACTGATGCCTATCGTGAAATCGGGATCGAGTTCGGCCACCCTTTCTTTCAGTATGTTCAGATTGGCATCCCTGACGATAGGTATGTCCTTGATGTTGTCCATGACATCGGATTCTATTGTCCATTTCGTCACCGTTGGGCATACTATCTCTATGACTTTGAATCCCATCACTTCTGATAATTCCAACATCCAGCTGATGTCCATGGACTCGTAGGCATAGATCAGTGCGGTCTTACCAACAGTCTTTCCTCTTATGCCTTCCATACATTCATCATAGAATTCCTTCAACGATCCTATCTTCTCTGCGATCTCATCATCGGGCATGGATGTGACCTTCCCGATCTCCCTCATCCATTGCTCCGTTTGTATCATGCCTACGGGCACATGGTGTGGGAAATATGGCGTACCGAATCTTTCTTCGAGGTATCTTCCGCATTTCTCCGAGAGTTTGCTTTCGGCGAAGGGGATGTTCATCGAGGCCCTCTTCATCTTGGAGAATCTCTCGGAGGTCTGGTAATTCCCGATCAGAGTATTGATTCTCAGACCTGCAAGTCCAAGGATTTGCTCCAGATCATCATGCGCTCTAGCAACGGGATCCGTATTCTTGTAATACCCGATGAGATTGATCAGCCCTTTCTCTGGAAGGATGTCATCATCGATTAGTTCCGATGTAGCTTGGATCCCGATCATATAGCATTGTGAAGCTCCGCCGTTGAGGATTCCGTCCGCTATGACTGGTATCACTCTATGTCCTGGATTCTCCTTCTCGCAATCCGCGCATACTCCTGCAACATCATCTCCTATGATCGCAGGGACGCAGGTGGTCACGACGAACACTATCTTAGTTCCTGAAGAGAGTCTCTCATTGATGAGCGATCTCAACTTCTCGGACGCACCATATATCGAGGCGGTATCGTCGATATCCGTGCAGAACACTCTTTCGGAAGACTTTCTTTTCGATATCTCTCCGCAGAGCATATCATATGTATCGTAACTCTGAGAGAACATGTATGCACAACTCGTCGGACCATGGACGATGACATCGGAGTCCTCGATGTCATAGCACAATCCGAAGGGTGACCTTGCTCCGCATGTCCTAAGGGTATTCTTCTCGCAGATCGCAAGATCCCTTCGGATGTCGCAACGATCTTTCTTCCTTTCTACAGGGATGCCTTTCGCTACCTTGTCTAGATCATCATCATCCAACGGATCTGCTTCGTATCTCGTCCCTTTGCCATCGAGATTATCGATGATCGTTCTCACGATCGGCTCTATCGATCTCGCCGCTTTGGATCCAGGGGATGATTCGGACACTGTACATCCTTTGGATTCGGATTTAGAGAATTCAGGATCCCTTGGTATGGTTGCGATGATAGGGAGTCCGACAGCATCGGCGAAGTTGGAGACATACTCCCTTTCCCCTTCATTACCGCGACAATTGAGGATGATCCCTCCCACCCTTGGAGTTCCGCGATCGTAATTCCGCACTCCTTTGAGAATATTGTTCGCTGCGTACAGCGACATGAATTCTCCTGATGTCACGATGAATACAAGATCCGCGTATTTCTTCCTGAGAGGGACGGCGAAACCTCCGCACACGACATCTCCGAGTACGTCATAGAGTCTGACATCGACCTCAGGTAATAGATCCTCTTTCTCAATGAAATCGAATGCCGTCAATATGCCACGACCAGCACATCCAACACCAGGTTCTGGACCGCCTGCTTCAAGGCAATAGATGCCATTCTTCCCTATAGATAGGACTTCGCTGTCATCCCCGGTGTTGATATGGTCCAAAATCGTTCTTTGTGTCCTTCCATTGAGTAATAGTCTTGTGGAGTCATGTTTCGGGTCGCATCCTATCTGTGCAACGGTCTTCCCTTCCGAAGCCAATTGGTATGATATGTTCGCAGACACTGTTGATTTGCCTATTCCGCCCTTTCCGTAGATTGCGACCTGTAACATTTAAATCACTTGGATGATACGTCCAATATATATCACACATATATGTTTTACACTCTGGAAGTGAATCGATTGAGTAGGTTGAAGGTTGTCTTCGTTTCCATACAATCCGTTGGTATCGATGCGATAAAGAACATAGCGGATTCTTATTCGACAATATCAGGAACAGAGATCGGTCTGTTCGGATACAGCTATGGTGAGCTCAATGACGATAAGTTACTGTTCAGAGAGATGTTGCATAATGTCTCGAACGCTGACCTGACGATCGTAAGATGTATGTCCGATCCAGACAATCTCAAAAGATTCTCTCTGCTCGAAGAAGAGATGCGTAATGCGAATGGATATTGCATCGTTCATACAGGGAATGCGGATATCAGGGCGATATATCGCCCATTGTTCAAAGGAACGGATGACGAATATTCCGCATTATGCAAATGCATGACGTTGAAAGGTGATGAAAATGAAAAACTCGTTTTCAGATGGATCGAAGAGAGATCCAAAGGAAATGATTTCATCCCTGAGCCTGTGGTTGTCCCGTGTACAGGGATATATCATTCTGGGAGATTGTATCGCGAAGATGCATGTGAATACCTTCTCTCATTGGATCCATCCAGACCAACGGTAGGGATAGTCCTTGATTCCAATCTGTGGTTGTATCAGGAGTTTGCGTCGGCGGATGCGCTCATAGCGGATATCGAAGAGCGCGGTATGAACACGATCCCGATCCTTTTCTCCAACATGGTCAGCAAAGGCCACGAACTCTACAGGAATTCGGAAGAGGCTCTAACCGAATATTTCGTTGATGATGGAAGGACGATGGTCGATGCGATAGTGGTGACCAATGGATTCTCACTTCTAGTGAATTCGAAGACAGGAGGTACGGGATTGGTGACGCCTGAGGAAGAGAATTACCTCAGACGTAGACTGAACGTCCCCATGATCCACATAATGACTGTACGCAATTTCTCTGAGTTCTCGGAGGATGTGAGGGGTCTTGAGAAGTCGGATCTATTCACACAGGTCGTTTGGCCTGAAGTCGATGGACAGATAATCGCAGTCCCGTATTCTGTGATGGGAAAAGGATCATCGAGACCTACTCCCATAGATGAACGCATAGATCACATCGGCAGGATGGTATCCAATTGGGTGACGTTGAAAAGGACGCCGATGAAGGAACGTAAGATAGCTATTCTGATGTATCAGAGCTCATCGTCGACTGGAGGCATCGGTTCCGCGGGCGGATTGGATACCGTTGAATCGGTGGCCCGTATTCTGAATGAATTGTATGAATCCGGATATTCTGTCCCGAAGGATCACCCGACAACAGGTGCGGAATTGGTCGCGGATCTCATCGAAAAGGGAATAACCAACGATCTGACCTCTGTATCGGATAGGGATATCGACGAACGTTCCGTAGATAATGTGAGTGTTGAAAGGTACAAGGAAAGAGTCTTCGACGGATCTCCGGAATTCAATAAGAAAGGAATGTGTAGATGCTGGGGGGAACCGCCAGGAGAGATCCAAACATCTCGCGGGAGGATAGTGATACCTGGGAAGGTATATGATAATGTATTCGTAGGTTTCCAGCCACCAAGAGCGATGATGGAGGTCATGGACAAGGTGATGCACGATCCCGATATCGTGATCCCACATCAGTATTTGGAATACTATCATTGGTTGCAGTATGATTTCGGAGCACAGGCTGTCGTCCATATGGGGACACATGGTTCCATAGAATGGCTGCCAGGGAAATCGGTAGGCCTGTCGCAATCCTGCTATCCTGATCTCACTCTAGATGCTCTCCCTCATTTCTATCCATATCTCATCAACGATCCCGGGGAAGGGATTCAGACGAAACGCAGGACGGAGGCCGTCGTGATAGGACATATGAGTCCTCCGATGGGTTTGGCAGGTTCGGATGGCGATCTTTCAAGATTGGAATCACTCATCCAAGAATACCTCAGAACGAGGATGTCAATGAGTGAGGACAGAAAGGATACACTTCTGAGTATGATCGCGGAAGAGTGTGTGAAGAACAGTATATTTGGAGATCTGGGGATCGACGATGATATAGGATTCAATGATTTGGCGACCCACATAGAGCAGATAAACGATTACTTGTTCGATTTGAAAGGCAACATAATCCGTACAGGGTTGCATATTCTCGGAGAACCATTGAAGGATCTGCACAAAGATGAGGAGATCTATTCCATCATGAGATTGAGAAATGGCTCCATACCATCGTTCAGAGAGGCTGCAGCGAATGCATGTAGCATAGATCTCTCCGCTGTTCCGTCGATGTTAAGGGAGGACGGAAGGACGAACAGTGAGGCGGTGGATGAACTCGATTCCCGTCTGATGACATTTCTTTCGGAACTCAGGTCCACCGGATATTCGTACGACGATGCAAAATCTCTCATCGAGGATCATTTCGGTGAGTGCGGAGAAGATTTGGAAAAAGCAGTGCGTTTCATCTGTGATACACTCTCACCGAACATCGACAGGACGACCGATGAGATGTCGAATCTTCAAGATGGTTTCTGCGGTCAGTTCGTTCCTTCTGGTCCATCGGGCGCTCCTACGCGCAGTGGGGCGGATATATTGCCGACAGGAAGGAACTTCTACACATTGGATCCGGAATCCGTACCGACCAGGGCATCATGGGATACAGGATGCCGCATGGCAGAGCAGATGATCTCCAGATTCGTGGACGATAAGGGCGATTATCCTCACGATATCAGTTTCATCATGTGGGCCACTGATAACATGAAGACGAACGGCGACGATATCGCATATGTCCTCTGGCTCATGGGCGTCAGACCGATATGGTCCGATACAACGGATCATGTGAATGATCTGGAGGTGGTACCGCTCGAGGAATTGGGAAGGCCACGTTTGGATGTCACCATCCGTATCACCGGTCTGTTCAGGGACACATTCCCCAATGCTATCGATCTGATAGACGATGCTGTGAATATGATTGCCGATCTCGATGAATCCGACGATGAGAACTATCTTAGAGCAAACCTCAGGAAGGAGATTGCAGAAGATATCAGCAATGGTGTGCCAGAGGATGAGGCGCGTCGTAGAAGTCTGATAAGGATGTTCGGATCGCCGCCTGGCAACTACGGCGTAGGCGTGGATGTTCTGATCGATTCCGGAAAATGGGATACGACGAAGGATCTTGCCGATGCGTATGTGAATTGGAGTTGTTATGCATACGGGCGCAATCTCTATGGAACGAGGGAGAAGGAACTCTTCCACAGGAGATTCAGGAAATCTCAGATAACAATCAAGAATATGTCCGATAGAGAGACGGACATCTTCGATGTGGATGATGTGTACACCTATCTCGGCGGGATGAATGCATTCGTTCGCGAATATGGCGATAATGAATTGTATTCCGTCATTGGAGATGATTCAGATCCAGATAATACGAAATTGAGGTCATTGGATGACGAGTGCAGATACGTCTTTAGGAGCAAGGTACTCAATCCGAAATTCTTGAACGGATTGAAGGAACATGGTTATGCCGGAGTCTCTGTTCTTATGAACATATCGAAATTCATGATTGGATGGGATGGGACCTCTGATTCATTGGACGAATGGATGTATGAGAAGTATTGTGAGAAATTCCTCTTCGATGAAGCGACGTTGCAATGGATGATGGACAACAACCCCGATGCGGTGAAAGAGATCGTGGAGAATCTCTCTCAGGCAGAATCCCGCGGGTTCTGGTCACCGGATGATGATACGAAATCAAAGTTGAAGGACATATTCTTGGACTCTGAGAGCAGAATCGAGGAAAGGGGTGCGTAGACAATCCCTACTTTGGATGTATCATCCAACTAATATTTATACAACAATGGAATTTGGATGTATCATCCAATAGGGTGTTAATATGATAAATACAAAGGCAGTGATTGCAATTGCCGTCGTAGCAATATTAGCTATGGGTGGAATCGGTGTTGCAATTTACAATATGGGTGACAATGGTGGCAACAACGTCACCATCGATTCCGTTCTTCCAGTATATGGAAATGCGAATAACGACGATAGGATCGATCAAGCAGATATCGACATAATCAACGATATCATCAATGAAAAGAAGAAGGCAGAGGATTATCCACTCGCCAACGCGAAGTATGATGATAAGATCGACCAAGAGGACATTGAACAGGTGAAGGCGATCATCAACAAGACCGCAACATCCGTCTGGCACGTCAATACCATCGGAACCAAACAGAATGCAACCGAGAGCAAATGGCCGATCACTTCTGCGTTGTGCACAGCTACTCCCAACGTTGCGGCATTCTTGGTCATGCTTGGGATCACTGATAAGATCGCAGCTGTGAGTTACGGAGCGACAAGCCAGCCAGATCACGTCATGATGCCTGAGATGAAGACGAAATTCGCTAAATCGATCGGAAAATCGACTGGTATCACTTATGATCAGGCTTCACCCTACATCACCAGCGATGGAGTCAGTGCAGTCATCACATCCACTAACGCCACTTACATGGCCAATTATGAGGATATGGAGGCCCACAATATCGATGTGATCAGGATCGATGCAACGGGACCTAGTGCGAAGGAGTTCCTCAGCGCCGTCATTTTCTTGGGATTCATGTTCGATAAGAATGACAACGTTCAGAAGATCGTCGATATGACCAATAAGATCTACAATGCTGTGAACAAAGGACTCGACAAGGTGGAGAAGAAGGTTGTCGCTATGGCTTCCAACACCACAGGATCGCTCACCGCACCGCCTTCCGATTACACAAAGCTCCTGAAGGCTGCTGGAGCGGAGATCCCTGACGATAAGAGATGGACTGGTACCATCAAGATGTCGACCGCTGATTGGATCTATGATGTCACAGTCAACAAGGTCGTCTGCATGAGGACCAGCGGAGGTATCGGCGGAGTATGGTACGCAGGAACTCACAATGACACTACGATCAAAGGTGTTTTCGATGCATACAACAAGATGGATGCATACAAGAACAACGAGATCTACATGATAAACGGTGAACTTCCGATGCCATTGAGGCTCGCATATGTAGCACAGGTATTGTATCCTGAGCAGTTCAACAGTGACTTTGCAGACAAGTTCAATACGGATTGGTGCAAGGACATCTACGGATTGAACCTTGATTTCAGTAAGCTGAACACAATCTACAAGGTTTCGGATTACAAGGCCGCTTAAACACATCGGGGAAAAATCCCCGATCCATTCTTTTTGTGTGATATGATGAACGAGGCAGGCGGGACCGTAGTTGCCGAGTACAAGAGATACATCCTCAGGAAGATAATCTTCATAGTAGTATGTGCAACGGTCGCTATCGTCGCATTCGGGATATCCGTCGGTATCGGTGCGCGTCAGATGGAGATTGGCAGAGTCTACGAGCTTCTGTTCAATCATATCATGGGCGTCACATACCCTGTGAACAGCACCGATTGGGTTGAGGATGCCGTTATTTGGGATTACAGACTACCAAGGTCTCTGTTCGCATTGCTCGCTGGTGCTTCATTGGCCGTGGCCGGTGTCGCTATGCAGAGTGTCATGAACAATCCTCTTGCTGATGCATATACGACAGGAGTATCCTCAGGAGCATGTTTTGGAGTTGCAGTAGCGATTGTATTAGGTTTCACACTGATCCAAAATGAATATTCTAGTATCGCTATCACGATCAATGCATTCCTTTTCGCGATGATACCTGTGGCTGCGATCCTTGCGATATCCCCGAGAACTAAATCGCCGGCTACACTCATCCTTGCAGGTATCGCCATCGGTTACATCTTCAACGCCATGAGCACGCTTCTCTTGACATCGACGGAAGAGGAGACATTGGCAAGGATCTACGTTTGGCAGATCGGTTCCATCGACGACATAATCTGGAGTAACATCCCGATCGTTGCTGTAGCTTCTATCATAGGCCTGTTCGTCGTAGGCATGCTCTCAAGAAAGCTCAATGTCCTCAGTTTGGGCGAGACATCCGCCAAAGCCATGGGTGTAAACGTTCAGACGATGAGATATATCCTCCTTCTACTGATGGCGTTCATGGTGGCATCCGTCATCAGTTATGCCGGTATCATCGGTTTCGTCGGTTTGGTGTCTCCACACATAGTTCGTATATTGATCGATTCCGACAATCGTTTCGTTGTCCCTGCATCCGCAATGCTCGGAGCATCGTTGTTGCTTGTCTGTGATATCGTCTGCCGTCTGATATCGCCGAACGGTTCTATACCTGTCGGTGTCGTGATATCCTTCGTCGGAGCGCCCATCTTCTTATATCTGTTGGTGAGGAAGAATGCAAATATTTGGTGATCTTCTCTCACATTTCCGTTCCAAGGATGAATTCATCGACGCAGATGGTTTCATCGCAAAGGGGAAGAGGAAGACCCTTTGTTATTTGATATTCATCATACCTCTCGTCATCGCATCGGTTTTCTCCATAAGCGTCTCATTGTATCCGATGACATTCCAGACTGCGATACAAGCGGTCATCGATGCGATCAATGGCAAGGAAGCCATAGCGTATGAGGATTGGATCATGAGGGAATTGGTCGTCAACACATACATCCCTCGTGCCATCGCAGGTGTCGCTGTGGGTGCGACATTGGCAGTATGCGGTGCCGTGATGCAATCAGCGATCAAGAATCCGCTGGCCGACCCGTATACTACAGGTATCTCCTCAGGCGCCATGTTCGGCATGACATTGGCTGTCGTTGCGGGGATATCATTCTTCCCCGGTACCGAATTGGGGAACATCATCAATGCATTCATCTTTGCGTTGATCCCGACAGCGGTCATCATCCTGTTCACATTGCGTAGGAAGACCACGCCGACAACCATGATCCTCATAGGGATCGGTGTCATGTATGTATTCACGGCAGCAACCACGCTAATGAAATACACTGCCAGTTCCTCAGACATAGCGAAATTGTATTCATGGGGCGTTGGAACGCTTGCTGAAGTGTCGTGGGATTCAATTCCCTTCGTCATAACGGCGGCTTTTGTTGCTATCGGCGTCTTCATGTACATGAACGGTACGATAAATGTCATCGGAGCCGGCGACAACATCGCCACGGCCCTAGGCGTTAATCCGAAGAGATGCAGACAATTCATACTCGTAGTGGTGTCCATGTGTACCGCAACGGTCGTCTGTTTTACAGGTACGATCGGTTTCGTCGGATTGATAATCCCGCATGTGGCAAGGATGTTCTTCGGATCCAATCTGAAATATGTCATTCCAGCATCTGCAGTGCTAGGTGCACTGCTTCTAGTGTGTTCCGATATGATCTCAAGGGTCATCGGAACCTCAGGGCTCCCAGTCGGTGTCATCACAACGGTCATCGGAAGCCCACTGTTCATCTATTTCCTGGTCAAACAACGCAGAAACGGATGGAGTTGATATCATGAAGTTAAACGTAGAAGAAATGGGATTCAATTATACTGACAAATCTGTTCTTTCGAACATATCGTTCGATGTGGAAGAGCCCCAACTACTTTGCATACTAGGTCCGAACGGTGTCGGGAAATCGACACTGATCCACTGCATAAACCGTATCCTTTCGAGAACTTACGGTACTGTGATGATCAACGATGTGGATGTGAAGGACTACTCCCTGAAGGATCTCGCGAAGGTCACTGGTTACGTACCTTATTCCGCATCAGATACATTCCCGATGACAGTGGTCGATACTGTCCTTCTGGGAAGACATCCTCATTCGAATTGGAAATCATCCGAGGATGACATCAGAAAGGTGTACGAGATCCTGGAGATGCTCGGGATATCGGATCTTGCTATGAGACCATTCAATATGTTGAGTGCAGGTCAGCATCAGAAGGTGATGTTAGCACGCGGTCTTGCTCAGGAACCAGAGATACTCCTCTTGGATGAGCCTACAGCGAATCTCGATGTGAAACATCAGTTGGACGTCACAAGACTCCTCCACAGACTCTCAAGGGAGAAGAGGATAATCGTCGTCATGATATGTCATGACCTCAATATCGCCTCCAAGTATGCTGATAACATCCTGCTGATGAGTCAAGGTACCATATTCGCAGCAGGGACTCCGAAGGAAGTAATGACGGTGGAGAACATCAAAGAGGTCTACGATGTCGATTCAGAGGTCATAATGGATGAGGGTCGCCCTCATGTGATCCTAAGGGATGGTTCTTCATACGAGACCAAAGGCGCCATCACAGCAAGATGTTCATTGAGATGCGTTGAATGATCGAAAATCAATCAGCAACATCGAATTGACTGTCGAAGAGCTCTTTGTAGATGCCATTCTTATTCAGAAGTTCCTCATGACGTCCGGTCTCAACGATCCTTCCATCATCCATGACTATGATCTTATCTGCATCTATGATGGTGGACAGGCGATGAGCGATCACGAATGAGGTCTTTCCTTTCATCATAGCATTTGTCGCATCCTTGATGAGTTTCTCTGTCAATGGATCGACCGAACTCGTGGCCTCATCCAGGATTATCATACGTGGATCGCCGATCATGGCCCTAGCGATCGCTATTTGCTGTCTCTGTCCTACGGACATCGAATCGACATCACTGATCATGGTGTCGTAGCCTTCTGGGAGGGATGAGATGAAATGTTTCAGACCAACTGATTCGCATACTCTGTCCAATTCGTCGTCGTCAACACCCTCTCTATTGAACACGATGTTCTCTCTGACAGTGCCTTCGAACATCCATGTCTCTTGCAGGACCATTCCAAAAAGATCGCGGACCTGTTCTCTTGTCATATTCTTCGTGGATGTCCCGTCGATCAGTATGTCACCGGAATCGACCTCGTAGAATCTCATCAGGAGATTGATCATCGTTGTCTTTCCAGAACCTGTCGCACCGACGATCGATATCTTCTGTCCTGGTTCAGCTATAGCAGAGAAACCATGGATGATCTCTCTTTCTTTCGAATATCCGAAGTGGACATCGCGGAATTCCACCCTTCCTTTGACATCAGTGATCTCGATTCTTCTCTCTTCGATAGGCATTTCCTCATAATTGAGGAAGATGAACACACGTTCGGCCGCAGCTGCGACAGATTGCATGTTCACCACGGCATTGGATATCTGTGAGAACGCGCCGGTGAAGAGTTTCACATAGATCATGAAAGCGACTATGGTTCCGATTGTAGTCTCGCCGTGCATGTAGAGTATCGCACCTGTGACGCAGACCAATACATATCCTACGTTGCTGATGAGGCCGTTGAGATGTGACGAGATCCCTCCGAGGAATTGAGATCTGAATGCTGAATTGCCCAGTTCTTCATTGATGGTATCGAATCTCTCCATCGCTTTCCTCTGACCGGCATATATGCTTACCACCGTGTGTCCGGTGTATTGTTCCTCAACGAGACTGTTCATGCTCCCCAGGTTCTTCTGTTGCGACCTGAAATAACGTTGGGTCCTCTTCGCGATGACCTTGATCAGGATGAAACCTACGACGGCGATGCATACGGATAACAGGGTCAGTGGGATGTTCAGTATGGCCATAAGGATGAATGATATCAGCAATGTCGTGATGGATGTCACAAGAGAGCCTATGCATTGATTCATCGATGCTCCCAGCGTATCCACATCGTTGGTGACACGGCTCATCACATCCCCTTTGGACGACTGATCGAAATAGCGCAACGGGATCCTGTTCATTTTTCTCGAGATATCCATGCGGAACATCTGTGCGCAGCGTTGGGAGACCGTCGCCATCATGTAATTCTCGAAGAATGTGAAGATACCACTGATGAGATAGATCGCTATGAGGATGAAACCGATGTTCCTTATGCGTTCGATATCCATCTCCACAGACAGGCCTTTTTGGATGAGGTCGGTCATCTCGCTGATGAAATATGGGCCAAGGAGCGCCAATATCGAGGATAATGCGGAAAGCAACAAGGTCAGGATGAAAGCGAACTTGTACTTCCCGATATAATGGAAGATGTCCTTCCAAGCCCCCATCATATCGTCAGGTTTGGATCTCTTTGAATTTCTCATCATTCTTCGTCACCTCCGTATTCCTGAAGTTTCGCCATCTCGCGATACAGTTCACAATCCTTCAGGAGCTCACTGTGTTTTCCGGAAGCAACGATCATTCCGTTGTTGAGTACGAGGATACGATCCGCATTCTTCACAGTGACGATACGTTGAGAGACGATCAGTATCGTGGAACCCGATGTTTCCTTTGCGATATTCTTGCGGACATTGATGTCCGTCCTGTAGTCTAAGGCGGAGAATGTATCGTCGAAGATGTAGATCTCAGGTCTTTTGCATATCGCTCTAGCGATCGATATGCGCTGTTTCTGCCCTCCAGATAAGTTCGCACCCAAGTGCTCTATCTTCGTATCGAGGCCTTCTCTATCTTTGAGGAATGTATCGATGCATGCTACCTCGGCTGCTTTTATCATCTCTTCATCCGAACAATCCTCTCTGCCGTATCCTATATTGAACCCTGCAGTGCCTGAGAACAGCATCGGCCTCTGCGTAGCATACCCTATCTTCGAACGTAAAGTATCAAGATCATAATCCCTGACGTCGAGTCCATCGATCGATACCGTTCCCGATGTTGCATCATAGAGGCGCGGGATCAGGTTCAGAAGTGTCGTTTTTCCAGAGCCTGTCGTTCCGATGATGGCGACCGTCTCTCCGTATCCTACATCGAATGAGATGTCCGTCAGAGTATCATTCGAATTCTCAGGATATGTGAAGGATACGTTCTTGAAAGAGATGCATGGATCCTTGCCTTTGGTTTCTGTAGAATTTCCACTGACGACGGAGATCTCTGTATCGATCACCTCCCTGATACGTTTCCCAGATACTATCGCACGGGGGAGTCCCATGGCGATATGGGCTAGGAGAATGAAGGATGAGACGACATACATCACATATGATGAGAACACGACCATGTTCGAGAACACAGTGAGCGACATTTCTGGTGATGGGGATGCGAGGATGATGTTCGCACCTAAGATGTATATCGCGACAGTGAGGATGTTCTGCACTACACCGTTGAACGGACGGGTGAAAGCGAGAAGGCGAGATGCATAGAGGTTGTTCTCGGTAAGTTCATCATTCGTTTGATCCGCTTTCCTGTTCTGATATTCCTCAGCATTGAATGCACGTATGACCCTTACACCCGACATCCCTTCGCGGACCGTGCGATTCATCCCGTCTGTGAATCTCTGTACTCTTTTGTAACGAGGGATGACATACCAAAGCATGAAGATCTGAACGATAACGATTGCTGTGATACCGATGGCAGTCACTTCGGTCCATTCCCAACTGCCTACGGCAACCTTTGTCAGAGCGATATAGACCATTACAGGGACCTTTACGATAAGCTGCGAGGTCCTTGCCACTGCCATTTGTACTTGAGTAACATCATTGGTGGAGCGTGTGATGAGACTGTAGATGTTGAATCTGCTCATCTCTTCGGGAGAGAATGACTGTACTTTGGAGAATTGTTCCTTGCGTAGTATCTTTCCGAATTCGGATGCTACATATGCAGCTATGCCGCCGGCACAGATCGAACAGAAGACACTGCCGACGGAGTATATGATCATCCATGTCCCTTCGCCTATTACCTCGTCGGAAGTACCGCCGCTGTTCAGAAGAACAGTGATTCTTGACATGTATCCTGGAATCTCAAGATCGAACCAAACCTGTGCAGAAACGAATAGCGCCATTATCAGAAGCAATGACCAATGGACAGGCCTTAGGAATCTCAATATCGATTTCAGGAGCTCACCTTAACGAATGGACTATACATCCAACATATATTATTGGTTCTGGCCTTATACCCTCCCTTTAATCTGGTATATTCGATATTTTGATTGTCAATCGATGGATTTTGGTCTGAAGCATTCTCAAAAATGGGATTTCATGCAATCTGCAATACATATAAATTTAATATTCGTATTACTGAAATCGAAGATATCTGGAGAAAGAGTTAATAGATTTCCATTTTCAGCGATAGTTGGACAGCCTCTTTTGAAAAAATCGTTGATATTGAATGCGATTGACGGCTCCATCGGCGGAGTACTGATCTTCGGACAGAGGGGCGGGATTCGTAAACGTGGAATTCGATACTCCGACCACTTTGTCCTGATAATTGTATATCACAAGGAGCTCGCATGCGTATGTACTCAGACAAACTATGCGTTCTAGTTTGTATTTGACTTCTTTGATCGTGCCGTCAGATTGTTTGACAGCAACGGTCTTCTCAGAGTCATCGTCATTGAGGTTACTGTTGACAATTATGGCAGTCGCAGCACCAATTAGTGCAATCACTGCCACTATCGCAATAATCTGTGTCGATTTCATCATTATACTGTAATATTAATTTGTATTTAGTATTACTAAAGCCGACATATCAAGTCAATCAAATTGGATTTTACGAGATAATTAATATTGGATTATATATCCAAAATCAGATAAAATGGCAGGCCTATCATTCCCTTTCACTAGAATCGTCGGTCAGGATAACATGAAGAGGGCATTGATGCTCAACGTCATCGATCCTGGTATCGGTGGTGTACTCATAAAGGGCGAGAAAGGAACAGCGAAATCGACTACTGTACGTTCGATGAATTCCGTTCTCCCTTTCAGAAATGTCGTACAAGGATGTCCTTTCCGCTGTGAATACGGGAGAGTGGAGATATATTGCCCATATTGTAAGGAAAGATATGACAAAGGCGAGGAACTCATCTCAGAGAAGGTACGTATGCGTGTCATCGATCTCCCTCTTTCCGCGACCGAGGATCGCGTATCGGGAACGTTGGATCTCGAACACGTACTGAAGTCTGGGGAGAAGTAGTTTGAACCAGGCGTATTGGCGGAAGCCAATGGTAACATCCTCTACGTCGTCGAGGTGAACCTTCTTGACGATCATCTCGTGGACCTTCTTCTGGACTCCGCCGCGATGGGAGTGAATTATGTGGAGAGAGAAGGTGTTTCGTTCACACATCCTGCTAGATTCATCCTGGTCGGAACGATGAATCCTGAGGAAGGGGATCTCAGACCGCAGCTTCTAGACAGATTCGGCCTCTCCTTGGATATCAAGGGAGAGATGGATCCGAAGAAGAGGGCCGAGGTCGTCAAGAGGAGGGTCGAATACGACTCCGATCCAGAGAGATACATCGCAGGCGTTCAGAAGGATCTCGATGATCTATGCGAAAGACTGACAAAAGCCCGTGAACTTCTTCCAAAGGTAGTTGCCGATGACACCATAGTGGATATGATCGTTTCAGTCATCATCCATTTCGGGGTCGATGGGCACCGTGCGGATATCACATTGTTGAAGGCTGCCAAAGCGAATGCGGCATTGGAAGGGCGTACGAAGGTAACGAAAGATGACATCAGAGCGACAGCAGAACTCGTTCTCGCACATCGTCTGAAGAGACGTCCCTTCGAAGAGGCCGGCCTTGACAGAGAGGAACTTGAGAGATGTCTGCAGGATCTGTGAACGGATTTCCTTTCACCGCTGTCGTCGGGATGGATGACGGTAAACGTGCCTTGGAGTGTGCTTTGGTAAATCCGAACATCAAGGCCGTATTGATCAGAGGGGGATGCGGTTCAGCTAAGACTACCTTGGCTAGAGCAGTCGGAAGCATCACCGACAGGATGGTCGTGAACTGTCCTCTGAACATCACTGATGAACAGTTGTTCGGAGGCATCGATGTAGAGCAGGCGATGAGGACAGGAGAGGCAACCCTTCAACCAGGATTGTTATCGAAGGCCGATGGCAACATCCTGTACATAGATGATATAAATCTCATGGATCGCGGGATGCTTGCAGGGATCCTCGATGTTATAGCCACAGGAGTGGTGAATGTGGAGAGAGGTCCGATATCGTCATCGTATCATTGCGATACCACATTGATCGCAACGATGAATCCTGACGACTGTGATGTGAGTTCGCACGTATTGGATAGATTCGATCTATGTGCCTACTCTCCTGAGATGACCGAGGAACAGAGGGCATCGATACTTCAGAGGAATATGGAGTTCTGTGATGATCAGGAAGGATTCTTGAAGTCCTTCTCCAAGACAGAAGAAGCGGAGAGAAGGAAAATGGCCACAGCATCCAAGATATTGTCTATGGTGACGATCTCCGATGAATTGATCGATGTGATCTCTGAACTGTGCATAAAGGTCGGTGCGGATGGATTGCGTGGGGACCTTGCGATGGTGAACTGTTCAAAATCACTCGCAGCATTGAATGGACGCGATGAAGTGATGAAGAAGGATGTGGAGGAGGCAGCGGTACTTTGCCTCCCTCATCGTCGTAATTACGATCAACCTCCTCCGCCGCCGGAGGAACCTCAAGAACAGGATGAGGACGATGGTCAACAACAGAATGATGATCAAAATGAAACATCTGAGCAGGATGAGGATCAGCAACAGTATGACGACCATCAGGACGATCTAGAACAGAACGGACAACCGCCCATGGAGATGCCCGATCTCGAGGAGATGATGTTTGAGATAGGGAGACAGTTCCGTGTGATCGATTACTTAGATTCCAATGAGAGACTCCCTTCCAGGACCAAGACACGTAAGGGAAGGAGGGTGATGGCTATCAGTGCTGACGGTACTGGAAGATATGCCCGTTCGAAGATCCCCGTCGGAGATAAGCGTGATATCGCCTTCGATGCCACCCTGAGGGCGGCAGCACCATATCAGAATGTCAGAGAAAGGAATGGATTGTCATTCGTCATCGAACCTCAGGACATACGTACGAAGGTCCGTGAGAGACGCAGCGGGAATACATTGTTGTTCCTTGTGGATGCGAGCGGTTCATTGGGTGTGAGGAAGAGGATGTCCACTGTGAAGGGTGCGATACTCTCGATGCTCAAGGAGAGCTATGTCAAGAGGGATCGCATAGGTATGATGGCCTTCAGGCGTGATTCCGCGGAGATAATCCTTCCTCCGACCAAATCCGTGGAATATAGCTATAAATGTCTCGAAGAGATGCCAACTGGTGGGAAGACACCTTTGAGTGAAGCCCTGATCCGTGTCAACGAATACATGACAGCATATGCTAGATGCCATGTCGGTGAAAGATGTTTTGTGATATTGGTGACCGACGGACGTGCGAACGTTCCCTTACAGGAAGGAAAGGACGCCAATGAGGAAGTACAGAGGATAGCCGAAGATATCGGCGTCCCGAACGTCAGATGGATAGTCGTGGATGCGAGCGGAGGTTTCATGCGTTTCGATAACGCACAGAGACTTGCGGAGAAGATGGGGGCACGTTACTTCAGATTGGAGGATCTTGACGCGGACCGCTTCGCAGAGGGTGTCAAGGCTGCCATAGATTCATGATCATGTGCAGTTCTCGAATTGACTGTTGTACAATGTGTAGTAGAAGCCTTTCCTCTCTAGCAATTCTTGATGTGTCCCTTGTTCTACGATGTCCCCATCCTTCAGGACAAGGATGAGATCAGAATTGATGATGGTAGAGAGACGATGAGCGATCACGAATGATGTCTTCCCTCTCATCATGATCTCCATCGCTTCTTGTATGTGCTTCTCAGTCCTCGTGTCCACAGAGGATGTAGCCTCATCCAATATGACCATGGGGGCATCCCTGATGAGCATACGGGCCATCATCATCTGTTGTTTCTGTCCTCCGGATAATGATGATTTGTCTGTGATGATGGTATCAAGCCCTTCTGGGAGGGATTCGATCAAAGGACCAAGTCCCGACTTGATGCATGCATCCATGACCCTCTCATCGTCGATGTCAGCGAGATTGAAGACTATGTTCTCCCTTATCGTCCCGTTGAATAACCAACTGTCCTGAAGTACGACATTGAACAGGGAGTGTACGTAATGTCTACGCATATCCGATGTGTTCACGCCATCGATGAATATGCTTCCCGAATCGGGTTCGTAGAACTTCATGAGCAGGTTGGCGAGAGTTGTCTTCCCCGCTCCCGTCGGACCAACAATCGCGATACGGGAACCGGCGGAGATGCTCTGCGAGAATCCATGTATGACCTCCTTCCCTTCGATGTATGAGAAACGTACATCGCGGAACTCCACATTTCCATGTACATCTTCGATGACCGCATCCTTATCGCTCTCGTCATCCATCTCAGGGAGCGAGAGGAATTCGAACACTCTCTCACTGGCAGCGACGACCATCTGTATCGAGCCCAACGATTCCGATAATTGTACCATAGGCTGTGTGAACAGCTTGATGTAGACGATGAATGCAACGACCGTTCCATACCCTATCTTGCCGTCTATGACCATCATCGAACCGAACACACAAACTGTGAGATAACCGATGTTGCTGATGAAGTTCATCAGCATCGACATCAGACCTGAGAGGAAACGGGTATGTATGGATGAGATGTAGAGCTGTTCGTTGATACCATTGAATCTTTCCCATGCATTCTTCTCTCCGCCGTACAGTTTCACTATCTCGTGACCGCGATAGTTCTCATCCACGAGAGCGTTCATGCTTCCAAGTTTCGTTTGCTGTATGCGGAAATATTTCTGACTGACCCTCACCAATATGTACACGATGATGAAACCTACTGCCGAAGGGACTGCGGACAACATCGCAAGTTCCGGGCATGTATACAGCATCATGATGAATGCACCGATGATGGAGATGGTGGCGACGACAAGATGCGTCATACTCTCGCTGCAACTCTTTCCCACAGTGTCCGCATCGTTGGAGACGCGGCTCATGATGTCTCCGCTGGTGCTGTTATCGAAATACGATATGTGTATCGAATTCAGCTTATCGGAGAGGTCTTTACGCATCTTCCTTGCGACATACTCCGAGGATGCGCCTATTATGTAATGTTCTATCGTGGATAGTAACATCGATGATACGTATAGTGCGACAGCGATCAACGCAAGGAATGCGATCCTGTCCGTATCGATGGCCATCTCATTCTCGATAGAATTCTGGATGGAATCGGCGATACTGCTCAATATCTGAGGCCCTGTGAGAGACATCGCTGTTGCCACAATGACCATCAGAAGGCCGAGATACAGCATCAGACGATATTTTCCCATATATCTTATCAGACTCCAGAAGGTGCCCCAGAAGTTGTTGATGTTCTTGGAACGGGCCCATAGAGGTCCCTCGATCATGGCCATCAGTGCACCTCCGAGAACTGTGCTGTCGCTATGCTGTTGTATAAGGCACATGATTTCATGAGTTCATCATGTGTACCTTTTCCGACTATCCTTCCCTCATCCATGACGATTATACAATCGGCATCCATGATCGTTCCGACCCTTTGGGCAACGATCACCACGGTGGCATCCTTCGTCCATTCCTTAAGGGCACTGCGTAATGCCATATCAGTTCTGAAATCCAATGCTGAGAATGAATCATCGAAGATGTAGATCAGCGGATCCTTGCATATCGCACGCGCTATCCCGATACGTTGTTTCTGCCCACCGGAGATGTTGCGTCCGTGTTGTGATATCCGTGCATCCAATCCACCATCCATGTTCCTTACGAATCCTTCGGATTGTGCGATCCTCAATGCATTCCATATCTCGTCATCGGTACGTTCATCGGAATCCGCCCCATAGTTCACGTTGTATCTCACGGAACCTGAGAAAATCACTGCCGATTGTGGGACATATCCGAACATATTGTGCAGGTCTCTTTGACGATAATCCCTGACATCGTGCCCTGAAACGGATACTACTCCCTCATCAGTATCATATAGCCTGCATATCAGACGTAATAGTGTGGTCTTTCCTGAACCGGTGGATCCGATTATGGCGAGTGTCTGACCTTTCTTCACATCCAAGGATATGTCTGATACTGCAGGTCTTTTCGAACCAGGATAGGTGAAGGAAACATCCCTCATCGATATCTCGCCCTCATGATCCGGTGAACTTTCGGTCACATCACCATCTTCGATGGATGGCGTACGTTCGATCACCTCTTGTATTCTCTTGGAGGCAACGGATGTCCTTGGGAGGATGCGCATCATTCCGGAGACCATGAGGAAGGCGGAGACCACCTGTAGCGCGTATGATGTGAACACGATCATATCCGAGAACAGGATCAATTGTTCCGCATGATCGGGTGCGGATGAGATCAGCCCTGCACCAATCCAATAGATCGAGAGTGTGAGCAGATTCTGCATCGCGCTCGTGAACGGATACATCGCAGAGGTGTATTTCAAGGATTCAAGATTGTTGTGGATGAGTTTCTCGTTAGCCTTTTCCAATTTAGCGAATTGATATTCTTCAGCGTTGTATGCGCGGATGGTACGGACGCCTTCGATCGATTCTCCTGTCGCGCCGTTGATCCCATCCGTGAGCCATTGGATGTTCTCGAAATAGACGCGACTGCGACGGATGATGAACATCACTACCAAGGAGATGACGACGACAGTAACTACCGTCGCAGCGGACCACTGCCAATTGCGACCCGCGATCTTGATTATCGCCCATGTCGCCAATATCGGTGCCTTGATGAATATCTGAAGGCCACGAGCGACATAGACTTGGATCTGATAGACGTCGCTGGTCGAACGTGTGATGAGACTTGCGATCGATATGTCCCCGACATCCTCCGACGAGAAGGTTTGGACCTTCTCGAACTGTCTTATACGGAGTTCTCTGCATAGTTGAGATGTCACATATGCCGCTATGAAACCTGAGACCAATGATGCGCCTAGGCTGAGCAATGCGCATAGAGCCATCTTCATTCCATATTCGCCCATGACGTCGCCGATCCTGTCATTCAGGATGGCATCCGTCATAGCGTTCATGTATTCGGGGATACGTAGGTCCAGATACACCTGGAAGACGATGAATAATCCGCAAAGGAAGACCAATGCCCATTGCTTGGGCCTGAGATATTTGAGTATCATCTGTCTGTGATCTCCTCTATCCTTTTCTCGAATTCCAAGTAGATGTCCTTCAACTTCTCCTTCATGTCATCATCAGGTTCCCAGAATCCTCTCTCCATGGCTTCCTGAAGACGTGCCAGCATGGCCATCATAGCATAGGGGTTCTCGTCCTTGATCCATTCTCTGGTATCATTATCAAGAACGAATCTGTTCGCAAGATCGTCGTACATCCAATTCTCGATGATGTCAGAGGTACCTGACCATCCCATGGTGTAATCGAAAAGTTTCGAGAGTTCCTTCGCACCTGCGAATCCATGTTGTTTCAGACCATTCAGCCACTTGGGGTTGTCTATCTTGCTACGGAAGATGAAACGGCATTCCTCCTCGGCCGTACGTAATTTGAGGAATTGGGGGTCGGAGGAATCGCCCATGAACGATGTCGGTTTCTCGCCGCGTATCGATCTCACTGCGGCATTCATACCGCCGAGATTATCGAAATCATCATCCATATCGAGCATATCGACGGCACGACTGTTGTGATTCTTCACGGTGACATCCATCATCTTCAATCTTTTTCTGAACATCTTTGGATTCGCTTCACCATTCAACCCTTTGCCGTATGTGAAACATCCGTGGTCGACATAGCAGTCCCCTAGATCATCAACGGTCTTCCAAGTGCCTACTTGGATGAGATCGCTCACTCCACAACCATACATCCCCGGTGCATCTCCGAATATGCGATATGTCGCCATGCGTTTCGCTTCATCCGCTGGAACCCCTTCAGCAATGGATTCCACGATATCACGACGGACGTTGGCTGCGATATAGTTCTCATCATCATCCTCATCAAGGTCGGCGATCATCTGTACTCCGTTGTCTATCATCGCCGAGATATTGGGGAAGGTATCGCGGAATAGTCCGCTTATGCGTAATGTGACGTCGATACGCGGTCTTTTTAGCTCTTCAAGAGGGATGATCTCAAGACCTTTCACGCGCCCTCCGTATTCAGCCCATACGGGACGGAGCCCCATGAGCTTCAGGATGTATGCGACATCGTCCCCTCCGGTCTTCATCGTATCCGTCGCCCACAGGACCATGCCAACGGTCCTCGGATATGAGCCGTTCTCATCGATGTACCTCTGTACCATCTGTTCGGCCATCTCCGATCCTATGTTCCAGCTCGTGTTCCACGGGATGCTGTCCGGATCTATCGAATAGAAGTTGCGTCCGGTCGGAAGTATATGGGCGCGGCCGCGTTCAGGACTGCCTGAAGGGCCGGGAGGAACATATTCCCCATTGAGGGCTCTCATGACATTCCTGAGTTCATCACCCATCCTTTTTATCGCATCGATGAGGAAACCGCACATGAATCCCACAGCCTCATCAAGGTCGGGGAATCCTCCAGAGAATCTATCGTGTGCGATATCCATAGTCTTCGCGATATCGAAATCGTTCTGATGTGAGCATCTGATGAGATCGAACATCTCCGAGTCTATGATGTCGATCATCTCCCCATTCAACGTTCCATCAGGAAGGATCCCCGATGGATCCTTGAGAAGATCCTCCACTTCGTATCCATGTACGCGCCCTATAGCTTCGCGTAATGAAGGGACATTCCCGTTCGGATATCTGACGAGGGAATAGATCATCTCGTCCATACGCTCCCCGTTCGGAATCTCTCCGAGGATGTGGAGCCCATCTTTGATCAGAGCATCCTTGATCTCAAGTATGTAGTCATAGAGTCTGTCGATGTTGGAGTCCATCTCTTCTGTCGAACAATCAGCACTCAGATTCAGGTCAGATGTCATGTTGAGTTTGACGCAGAGTTCGATGATCTTCTCCATTATCGATGGGAGTTTATCAGTTTGCATGTACTCCTTCGCTTTGAGATATGTTTGCAATACGGCCTCCAACTCATTCATCTCGTCATAACCTCCGGAGCGCATCAACGCAGGAGTCATATGAGTGGTGATGACTGCGTATTGCCTGCGTTTGGATTGCATGCCCTCTCCAGGATTATCGATGATGTAGGGATTGATGTTGGGGATCCTTCCAAGGATGATGTCGGGATCGCATTCATCCGAGAGTCCGACACTCTTTCCTGGAAGCCATTCGAGAGTACCGTGTGTTCCTATGTGTATGACAGCATCCGTTCCCCACACATCCTTCAGCCATCTGTAGAATGCTAGATATTGATGAGGCGGAGCGGTCCACGCATCGTGTATCGCTTCTGTCGTGCATTTACCACGATCAGGTTGGAATCCGATGAAGACATTCCCATTGGTTATACCGGGAAGGAGGAATTCCCCATCCAATACATGCATATCGCCGGGAGCTTCACCCCAGGCCTCGTTATATCTCTTCTGTGCAGATTCGGCAATATCATGGAACCATCTCTCATATTGTTCCATGGAAACGGTATCGATGGAGGCTTCTCTCAGATGTTCATCGGAACTCCAATCGTCATCGTTCGTCACACCATCCAAGAGACGTGTGACAAGTTCCTTTCCGTTCTCCGGCATCCAATCGAGGGTGTAACCCTCATCCTTCAACCAATGGATCATGTCGGATACACTCTGTAGCGTATCCAATCCATATCCTCCTCCAGCAAGATCCTGGCGTGGAGGATACATATAGATGAGGATGGCGATCCTCTTGTCCTTGTTCGGGATGTGTCTGAGCTTTGCCCAACGATATGCCATCTCTGCGATGGCAGAACAGCGTTCCTCTATGGCGGCCTGCTTATAATCGCCGATATCCGTCCTTTCCGTACTGCAGAACGGTACGGAGTCTATCTGACCATCATATTCCGGATCGATGACATTCATGGCGATCTCGGATGCATTCAGTCCGAAGGGACTCTTCTCCCAATCCTTCGTCGTTCCGTAGAGATTGATCGCCTGTATCACGGGGACATCCAATCTTTCAAAGAAATTATCATCGGAGATCTGTTCTCCAGTGCCCGGTTTTGCCACCAACGTCATGGAGAATCCTGTGGTGTTGATCAGCGCATCAATGATGGGTTTCCCATCACGCGTGAGGTATTCATCTATCACGCGTGCCGCACCTATGGAACCGGACATCTCGTCCTCATACGTCTTGAGGAAGATGGCAACAGGTTCGGCACCTATCTCCTGTACCTTGTTCCATAGGACATCTATCGCTGCGGTGTTGTGTTTTAAGTAGAACACATTGACGAAGAATATACCGACGACAGGTCTTCCGGATATCCCTATGTCTTTCAAACCGTCTCTAAGATCGAATGCTCCCTTCCCAGGAACATAGACTCCTTGTGCAGGAGGTATGATGGCATCAGGAACTTCGATATCGATCCCATCGAACGTCCTCAGTGCCCATTTCAGGGATGATATGTGATTCTCATCCCCTCCGATGGTCTCGAGTTTGTACACTCTCTCATATTCTTCCTGTCCTTGAAGGAACAGGTCGCGGTATTGTAACGCAACATCCGGTTCCACTCCGCACACTATAGCGGGAATGTCATTCTTCTTCAAGGTCTTGACAAGATTCGACCAATGGCGGAAGAACGTGACATCGCCATGGGCATGGATGAAGATGAAATCGCAGGATGATACTCTTTCCAGGAAATCATACAGTTCCTCCATCTCATCATCCAAGACAGAGGAATCCGCCGAATATAATGTGATATCATATCCTTCTTTGCGAAGACATTCGGCTGGCGTACTGAGGATGAAACCGCCGTGTGCCCCTATGCCGAGGCAAGCTATCTTGACCATCTGACCACCATTCTGTGATTATGCATCCGACGGATGATGAAAAGATATCGTCCATCGAATGATCGTCGTTGAAATATCTTCTCTTTGGGTTCAGATCTCGCCGTTGTAGTAGAGCATCGCATTGCAGATGGTGGCTGCTATGTTGCTTCCGCCCTTTCTTCCTTCGGCAACTATGTAGGGCACTCCTGATCTCATGATGAGCTCTTTGGATTCTACGACGTTGACGAATCCGACAGGTACACCGATGATGAGTGCAGGCTCAATCTTCTTCTGTTTGATGAGATTATCCAATTCTATGAGTGCCGTAGGAGCATTCCCTATGGCGAAGATCGTCGGACCTTCGAGTTTTCCGCCCTTCTCCATCGCAACAGTCGCTCTTGTGCATCCTCTCTCCTTCGCTTCTTCGATGACATCCTTGTCGCTGATGAAGCAGTATGCTTTTCCGCCATATGCCTCAAGGCGGTTCTTGTTGATGCCTGCGAAGGCCATCTTCGTATCCGTTACGATGTTGCATCCGTTACGGAGGAGTTTCACACCGATCTTCTCCGCATCAGGGGAGAATCTCAGATTGTCTGCATAATCAAAATCCGCGGAAGTGTGGATACATCTCCTGATGATGGAGAACTGTGGCTCCGGCCATGTCCTTCCGTTCAGTTCTTCCGTGATTATCTCCATGCTTCTATTTTCGATCGCGTGAGGTTCAAAGATCTCTACCATTTTTTCACACACCTATATCATTTTGAGGTTTCTTTACCTCGAATCGTGATAGCTATTGCTAGTATTTATTGGATTATATCTCCAATCAGTATCTCCCTGTCTTTATCATGTAGTGTGCGAAGAGATAGAACACAACACAATATGCGGATATCAATATCAATGAAGTGAATGGGAAATTCCACCCAAGTGCAGAGCATCTTATGCAATCCGTCGCCGGCGTGAGAGGAAGGACGTTGATTATTGCCCTTGCGATCTCTGGAAGCTTATCCACTGAGAACAGTGTTCCGCAGAGGAAGGTCATCGGCAGTACAATCAGATTGGAGAACATCGTCATCTGTGCTTGATCGGATACAAGCAATCCTATGCACAATCCGAGTAGGGAGAATGTGAACGATGATAGCAAAATGCACAATATCAATGGGGCGCTGATCGTCATATCATTGGATGCGACCATGCCCAGGCAGAGCAGGATACCACAGCTTATGATGCACCTTATCATTCCGAGCATGCATTTTCCGACGATGAAGGACGATGTCCCAATCGGACACAACGTGAGCTCATCGAAGCTGGAGTAGAACTTCCTTTGGATCATCACTTTGGAGGCGGTGGAGGAGAATGAAGCGGAGAGCGTACTCAGCGCAACGACTCCTGGTATCATGTATGATATGTAATCCACACCTTCCATTGTCAATCCGTCGCCGAGACCATAGCCGAATGCGAAGAAATACAGTAACGGGAGAACGAGACTTCCCACGAGAACGCTGATGAAGTTGTGCCTGAGGTATCTCATATCCGCCCAGGCGACCCTCCAGACCTCGTCAAAGAATGACAGGGGGTTCATTGCTCATCCTCCTCTCTGTCCGTGTATCTCAGATAGACATCCTCCAACCTGGTCTTCCTCATGAACGCGGATTCGGATGGATCCAATGTCGAGAGGTGATTCCTCGCTTTGTCCATCTCGGAGAAGTATGTAAGCCTCCTTCCATCCTCATCACTCTCTTCGATGGTCCATTTCCCGAGCTCCATGCACAGTTCCGATGGAACGCCGGTCTTCACTATCTTCCCTCCATCTATGATGGAAATACGGTCGCAGAGCGCTTCCGCCTCCTCTATGTAGTGAGTTGTGAGGAATATGGTAGTACCCATCTCGTTGAGCTTCTTGATGATATCCCATAGGAGTATCCTCGATTTGATATCGAGTCCGGTGGTGGGCTCGTCGAGGAACAGTATCTTCGGCGAATGGATGATCGATCCGACGATGGCGACCTTCTTCTTCCATCCTCCGGAAAGGTCCGATGTGAGTTTGTTGAGATATGGTTCGAGACCGAACATATCGATGAGTTCCCTCATCTTCGGTTCGTATTCGGATCTAGGCATCTTGTGAAGTATCGCATGATGTTGGATATTCTCCAATGAGGTGATATCGCGATCCAATCCATTGTGCTGTTGAGCGATACCTATCAGATCCCTAGCTTTCTTGATATCCTTGGGGATGGAGTATCCATCGATGGACAGCTCTCCCGATGTTGGTTTCAACAGAGTGGAAAGCATTCTGATCGTAGTTGTCTTCCCAGCACCATTCGGGCCGAGGAATCCGTATATCTCGCCTTTCTTCACTTCTATGTCTACATTATCGACTGCAGTGAAGTCACCGAATCTCTTCACAAGAGAGTGTGCTCTGAGTAGCACATCATTTTCCGAAATCGAACGTTCGGACATTTCACACACCTATATCATTGGCTTAATGCCGGATATCTGATGTCTGCGACGGATTATAAAGATGATTATCTCCGATCGTCCATATCGATGTCTACGATCTGTAGTTTTTAGAGGATTCACAGATCATCTAGTAGGAAGTTGATGATGCCGAGTTCTCTTATGCCGTCTCTTGTCATGGTGTCGTTGTCGTTATCCATGAGGATGACGGTTTTGGGATTGTTATCCTTTATAGACCTCAAAGGGGCCAATTCCCTAGCTTCCGTCTCATCATCGCTATATCCGAGACATACCTGCCAATATGCCTTTCTGCCATTCTTCTCGGTGACGAAATCAACTTCCTTGGAATCATATTTGCCGACGACTATCTTGTATCCTCTACGCATGAGTTCCAAGAAAACGATGTTCTCAAGTACTCTTCCCCTGTCCTTACTGGCCATCCCTACAGCATTGTTACGCAATCCTGGGTCCACGACATAGTACTTTGGTGTTGGGCTCAAGGCGGCGGATCTGAGATCATATCTATCCGCGCGGTAGAACATGCATGCACTCTGCACTATCGTGAGATATTTCTCGATCGTGCGCTGATTCATGTGCAGTTCTTTGACCATCTTCGCGGATCCTATGGGGTTACCGATGTTCAGCATCAGGTAGGTAACCATCTTCTCCAGTTCTTCGGGTTTCCTTACTTTGCCACGGGATACCATGTCCCTGAATACGATGGATGCATAGAGATCATCCAACATAGTGGATATGGCCTGTTTTCCCAGGATTGGGTTTATGCCTGGAAATCCTCCGAATTCGAAGTATTCTTTGAAAACATCCTCCGTTCTCCTTCCGTTCCCTCTGAGTTCTACATATTCTTTGAAAGAGAGGGGAATCATCTTGATCTCGACATAACGTCCGGTAAGGTATGTCGAGAGATCTGTGGAAAGGAGATGTGCATTGGAACCTGTGATGTAGATGTCTGCTTCGGTATCCACCATCAGGGCATTAACGGTCCTTTCCCAATCTTTCACTCTCTGTATCTCATCTAAGAATAGATAGAAGCGACCTGTCTTGGGAATCTTGTCCTTGAGGTAGGCATTGAGGTCGGAATGATCCACTATGTCGTCGTAATCTGCAGACTCTAGATTCAAAAGCAACATTTCAGAATCAGATGTGCCCTCTGTCTTGAGTCTTTGCATGAATTGAATGAGCAGAGTGGATTTCCGCATCTTCTGATTCCAATGAGTACTTTGACATGCTCTCTGTCATCACGGAATGTTTCCAGTTCAGACATGTATACTGGGCGTTCTATCATCTTGTGATCCATATTACAAAATTACTTTTGCTGTATTTGAATTGTTGTATTATAATACAACTTTTAGTTAAATTATCAGCGATTATTGTATTATGATACAAATTTATCACAAGTGTTTGGTATGAATCGTGTAATTTCAGATCTATTGTGCCGCTGTTTTGATTATAATAGTGCAATGTGAGTGAGAGGTTATTGAAGAAACGTCCCCAATTAAAATGTGTGGTCGCCGATTAGAGTTTACCACAACAAAAATCGCGACCATATCTCTGTAGTAAACGCATAATAAAAAAACTACCGCGAATTGCATAGAGTTTTTGTTGTGGTAATCTCAGAAAAAGTAAAAGGTTTCAGCCAGATAAACTGGCTGTTAAGCCGTTTACAATTAGAGGTGCAAAAAATGATATCAGCAAAGGTAACTGTATCAGATTTGCATATGTTATCACGAGTTCCTAGGGTTTAAAGATTACTCATTGTACACAAATCCTACTCGTTTCTGAAGTTGTGAGAAGCGAATCTTTGAGCAGTGATGGAAAGTCTTTTAAATACTTTATATATAGAGGAGCCAAGGTGAATTGATGGCTAAAATGAACATCGAGAATGTTGTAGCATCTACATCGCTCGGACAGGAACTTGATCTGAACGCAATCGAGGATGCACTTGATGGAGCAGAATACAATCCTCAGCAGTTCCCTGGACTTGTATACAGGCTCAAGGAACCCAAGACTGCAACACTTCTCTTCAGAAGCGGAAAGGTCGTATGTACAGGCGCTAAGAGTCTGGATGACGTCAAGGTAGCTATCGGAAAGGTAAAGGAAGATCTTAAGAAAGCTAAGATCGAGATCGCGATCGATCCGAAGATCGAGGTACAGAACATCGTAGCCTCTTCCGACCTTGAGCAGGAGATCAACCTTAACACGGTCGCCATCACACTTGGATTGGAGAAGGTCGAGTACGAGCCGGAGCAGTTCCCTGGACTTGTATACAGGCTGGATTCACCCAAAGTGGTCGTCCTTCTGTTCGGATCGGGCAAGATGGTCTGTACAGGCGCGAAGGTCCCCGAGGACGTCGTACGTGCAGTACAGAAGATCGCTGCAGAACTCAGGTCCGCAAGTTTGATGTCGTAAGCACATAACTCAAACCATTTCAAACAAACACCCTTCCTTTATTCTATTAATATACGTTCTTCAATAGGTCATAGCATGTTGTTCGATGACGTCCTCAGTTCCATCGGGAATACGCCGTTGATAAGATTGAATAGGCTGACCGAAGGCATGGGTTCTGAGGTCTATGTGAAGGTCGAAGGCAAGAATCCTGCCGGTTCCATCAAGGACAGGGCCGCATTATCCATGATAGAGGATGCGGTCGCCAGAGGCGTGTTGGAGGAAGGAGGCACGGTCATCGAGCCCACATCAGGCAACACAGGCATCGGATTGTGCATGGTGTGCGCTGTACGCGGATACAAGGCAGTGATAATCATGCCCGACACCATGAGCAAGGAGAGGATCTCGCTGATGAAAGCGTATGGTGCGGAGGTCATACTCACTCCTGGTAAGGACGGTATGGCTGGAGCAGTCTCTGAAGCAGAGAGGATAGCTGAGGAGAGAGGAGGCATCATCGCAGGTCAATTCGATAATCCTGCGAATCCAAGAGCTCACGTTGTAGGTACAGCGAAGGAGATATTGAATGATCTGCCGGATGTGGATTACGTGGTCGCAGGCATAGGTACCGGAGGTACGGCCACCGGAATCGGGGAAGGATTCAAGCTCTACTCATCGAACGCGAAGGTCGTTGGGGTTGAGCCTGCGGAGAGTCCGCTCATCACAGAGGGGAGATCGGGCCCGCATAAGATACAGGGGATAGGCGCGAACTTCATCCCTGGAAACTATCTTGAGGAATACATCGACAGGGTCGTTACGGTGAAAGGTGACGATTCCATAGAGATGACGAGAAGATTGGCTAGAGAGGAAGGTATCCTGGCAGGGATATCTTCTGGCGCAGCCGTGTTCGCGGCATTGGAGATCGCTTCGAAGGAAGAAGGGAAGAAGATCGTAGCGATCCTGCCGGACGTGGGTGACAGATATTTAAGTACGGGCATATTTGACTGAGTTGATTTACATGAAGATACGCGATGACGATCTTGCAGCAGTGATGGAATGCGATCCATCTGTAACGGATAAAGAGGAAGCGATCGAGTTCCACATGGGTTTGCATGTAGTTTCGATGTACAGGGAATCCCATGAGTTGTGGCTGCAGGGAAAGAAGGAAGAGGCTCTGAGGATCAATTATGAATGTCATAGCAAATGCGGTGCGGACATCCATCCTGGTGCGACCATCGGCAATAGTTTCTTCATAGATCACGCGACAGGCATCGTGATAGGCGAGACCACAATAATAGGCGATCATGTGATGATCTATCAGGGTGTGACGCTTGGCGGTGTATCCACAAGTAAAGGCAAGAGGCACCCGACCATTGGCAACAACGTGGTCATAGGTACGGGCGCTATCGTATTGGGTAATATAACGATAGGTAACAACGTGCGTATCGGTGCAGGGTCCGTTGTATTGAAGGACATACCAGACGATTCGACTGTCGTTGGAGTGCCCGGAGAGATCGTCAAGCACAAAGGGGTCAGCATGAGGAATGAGCTTGATCACAGCGACCTTCCAGATCCCGTGAAGGACGAGATAGAATCCCTCAAAAAAGAAATTCAAGAACTCAAGGAAAAACTGTCTGGACTGAAGGGTTCTGGCGGATGTCGATAAAACATTTAAGCTATAGCATTCATGGTATTTCACTGACATTAGTCAAGGAGGAATTACATGGATGCAAAAAATCGCAAGGCATTCTTCGCTATCGTCGCAGCATTGATGATGCTGTGTGTGGTGGCATTGCCTATAGCATCTGTGAATGATGATGCGTCAGGAGATTCTCTGGCCGCATCACCAGGTTACACAGATTATAAGGAGACGTCGATCGACGGCGTATTCGGAAGTTTAGATTCGATGGATGACAGCATGAAATCCATCATCGAAGAGATCTTCAAGATGCTCGGTATCGATGAGGAGTCCCTCGAAGAGTTCGTCGAGATGATTGAGAGTTTCGTCAAGGACAGTGGACTTGAGGGAGCTTTCGATTGGAAATCGATGATTAGCTTCAAGAAAGAATTCGCAGCAGTTGAAGAGATCAACGAAGTGAAGGTCATCAAGGCTGGAGAAACAGCGAATATCAGCGAGAAAGCTGGAAAATGTGCAAACCTTAAGTTCACAGGTGAAGGTAAGTACGTCATCGAGAAGGGCGGATCACTTTTAGTTGGGATGATGTTCAAACTTCAGGGTAGCGGAACCATCATCGAGATGAAAGAGGGTTCACTCATCAAATTCACGAACACAGCAAAAGGATTCGAAGTACCTTCGGATATGAACATCGTTCTCAACGGAACGTATGAATCATCCATTATGATGGAATTCGATGGTAAATTCACCTCATCATCACCTTCGATGAATATGGGTGTCAAAGCTGAAATCTTCTCTGATCTCGAGGGAACGATCAGCATCGGCGATATGAAGATCACAGGTGTGAGCGGCCGTGATGCCGAACTTAAACTCGATCTGAAGATCGATGGCAGTATGGAATCAGTCAATGGGACGGTCGAAGCATCGACGAAATTCGCATCACTCGAAGTGATGGATGTTAAGGATCCAGTTAAGATCGAGAACTTCAACATAGGCATATCCGCAAAAATAAACAACGCAGATGGCATCGGGTTCAACTGCAAGGTCGGAGTTGGCGTCGTTGCACCTAACAATGCATCTGCATCGATAAATGCAGAACTTTCTGGAAATGCAACATTCGATAAAGAGGCAGAGAAAGCATCATTGAAAGCAGAAGCCAAACTCAATATCGCTGCAAAGGATAACGATTCAGAGTTCAAGATTGCAACAGAATGCAATATGGAAGGAAAGTTGGAGAATGGCACCATAACGGCCAAACTCAATCTCAAGGTAACAGAATTGATGTTACCGATGATCGAGGCTAAAGGCGTAGAGATGGAACTTCAACTGAAAGGAAGTGTTGAGGATTTCAAAGATGATGAGATCTCCGATCTTATCGTATCTTCATACGCAAAAGCTGACAGAATAAAGGTCACTGACCTCAAGACTATAACGGTCGAGGCATCCAACGTTATATTGACGGCAGATGTCGCAAACAAATCGCCTAAGGCTGTCATCGATGTAGGTTCATTGAAAGTCTATGGAAGCACATCGACAGCAGGAACAATCGCTGTCAGTGGAAGCGATCTCAAGATCACCGCCGAATTGGAAAACGACAAAACAAGTATCGAGGGAAAGAAATTGGATATGAATGTGGCGCCTGTAACAGCGGCTGAATGCACATTCGTTGCCAATGATTTCGCATTCGAGATGGACGACGACAAATACACATTCGTGAAGGGTTCATTCGATCTGAAGAATCTAATCATTGGTGAATTGGATGTCGAAATCCAAAAAGATGCAAAACTCAATGCAGAGAATTTCAGAATAATGTCTGGTTCTGACCTTCTTATCTCATCTGAGAACATGAATGTCAACGGTACATTCAAGATCTATCCCGACTGTGAATACAAATACGGAGGATGTTATGTAGAGGTCGATAAGAAGAGTCTGGGTCTGCTTGTTGTCAACATTAAATCAGGATCACAGGAATTCCTGATTGAACCTCTCGAAGGTTTCAAATTGGTCGAACCAAAGGATGGACTCGCATACACTGTAAGTGAGGAGGATGGCTATGGCAGGTTCGTGGACGCCGTACCTACTGGAAAGCTCATCGCAAATGGAGAGCTCAGACCGTACTATCTCACGGTCAATGGTGAGAAGAAAGAAGTGAAATACAAAGATCCAATAGAACTCCCAGAAGCTCCAGAGGATAAGGATGGTTTCAAATTCTATGCATGGACCGACGGATACAATATGTATTACGCTGGAGACAAACCAAAGGAGATGCCTGCAAGGGATGTCGTCATAACCGCACTTTGGGCTGAGATTGGTCAAAAGGCTGAAGCTGATAAGAAATACATGATCAGCAGTGGTTCCGATTCCATCCAGATCAACGGGGAGGATCTCAGCGAAGCCATTACAAAACTTAAGGATAAAGCCGTCGATCAGTTGGAGATCAAGTCCGGAACGTCGAAGATCGCATTCGATGATAAGTCCGCAGAGGTGCTTGCTAAATTCACCGAGAGTGGATTCACAGTTACCATCAAACAGGCAGATAACAGTGCACTTGACGAGGAGTTGACCTATGCTGTCGGTAACGGTGCATTGTTCAGTATAGATGTCAAGGGAGGCACAGTTCCAGTACATGAGATCGGTGGCGTTGCTAAAGTGACGGTCATATACGACCTCAAAGAAGGACAGAACGTTGCCGATTTGAAGGTGTTCTACTACAAGGACGGTTCTGTAGAGAATGTCGACTGCACAGCTGTCGACCTTGGAAACGGCAAAGCAGAGGTCACCATGGAACTTACACACTTCTCTGACTACATAGTCAAAGAGCAGGTGATGGAGGTCATGAGTGACAACGACAGTGGTGACAACGGCATGTCCGTCGGTGTCACGGCAGGTATCATAGCTGCTGTGATTATCGCGATAGCTGTCATCGCCTTCATAGCCGTAAAGAGGAAAGGCTGAGAATAAACAGCGGAGGGTGGCCCCTCCTCTTTAACATCTTTTTTCACTCATCGTTCACTCGATATAATTATAATAAACCGAACGTTACCTGGAATCATGTCCTTGGTCATCCATAATACGCTCACGAACAAGAAAGAGGAATTCGTACCGATCGAGAAAGGAAAGGTCAAGATGTACGTTTGCGGTGTGACCGTGTATGATGACATACACATGGGTCATGCCAGGAGTATGATCGTTTTCGACATGGTCGCGAAATACCTCAGATACAGAGGGTATGACGTCACACATGTGACAAACTTCACGGATGTGGATGACAAGATCATAACAAGGGCTGCAGAGAAGGGTATGGAACCTCTTGAACTCTCCAAGATGTACATCGACAGATACTTCCAAGAGATAGAGAAGCTCGGTATCGGAAGGGCAGACATCTATCCTAAGGCCAGCGAAAGCATGGGCGATATCATCGAGATGTGCAAGGAGATCATCGATAACGGATACGGATACGTTACATCAGATGGCAGTGTATACTTCTCGGTGGAGAAGGCGAAGAGTTTCGGTTGTCTTACCAACAAGACGTTGAAGGACATGATGTCCACAGGGCGTATCGCCAATGATGAACAGAAGAGGAACCCATTGGATTTCGCCATATGGAAGGCTGCGAAACCCGGAGAGATATCGTGGGATTCTCCATGGGGTAAAGGAAGGCCGGGATGGCATATCGAGTGCTCCGCAATGATAAGACATCACCTCGGAAAGAGGATAGACATACACGGCGGAGGCAATGACCTCATATTCCCTCACCATGAGAACGAGATCCTTCAGACAGAGGCAGTCACCGGAGAGCCGTTGGCCAATTATTGGATGCACAATGGAATGCTTCAGGTCAAGGGCAAAGGCATGACAAAAGAAGAGAAGATGTCAAAATCATTAGGCAACTTCTTCAGAGTATGTGATGTCGCCGAGAGGTACGACAGACAGACCATCAGGTTCTATTTCCTCAGTACACACTACATGAGTCCATTGATCTATGGGGAGGAAGGATTCGAACTCGCATCGTCCTCACTCAAGAGGATATGGAATAACTATCGTGAGTTGCAGGCATATGTCCGCGATTCTGATGGGATCGATGATGCTGATGAGCTCATAGCATCATCCAAGGATGATTTCATCGATGCGATGGATGATGATTTCAACACGCCTGATGCGATCAAGGTGTTCTTCAACGTAGCTACCGCAAGCAACAAGATGATCGCTGACAGATCCCTTTCCAAGAAGGGTGCAGAGAACATAATGGAGATGCTGAGGGGATTCGATAAGGTATTCGGTATCCTTCCTGAGGATGAATCCTCCGATGACAGTATGGATTCTGTGATGCAGATCCTCATGGATGTGCGTACGGAGCTCAGAAAACGCAAGGCATACGATCTTGCGGATATGATAAGGGACAGACTCACAGACGCTGGAATCCAATTGGAGGATTCTTCGGACGGTATGAAATGGAAGAAGATCTGACGCTTAAGAAAGCAAGATTCATCCTAGCAGATTTGGTGCAGGTTCCAGAGGGTGCATCACCTCCAGTCCGCATCTCCAATTCGACTGCTGGGCCGGGTGCTGGAAGTTCTTCCATCGTCATCTCGTTCAATGGGATGCGTGTGAAAAAAGGCATCTCCACAGCGGAATCCCCGTTCAAGATGTCCGATGATTTCGACAAGGTCACAGTCGATGGGAAGGATTTCCTTGACGTGAAGGTGGAGCCTGTCTGTTACCATTGCCCTGATCAGGCATTCTTCAATCTCGATGAGAGATGCATGTATCATTGTATCTATTGCGCATCCCCCTTATTGGATCATAATAAGGCGAAATCCCTGACTGCGGAGAGGATGGCAGATATGATCAGAGCGAATGGTCATGTGAAGGCCATCGCCATAACGAGCGGGGTGTACGAGAGCGTACAATCCACAATCGATCGTATGGTCGAGTGCGTGAGATACCTTCACAACGAATTCCCTGAACTTCCGATAGGGGTTGAACCATATGTCGATGATCATGAACAGATCGATGCTCTGAAGGATGCAGGCGCAACGGAGATCAAGATCAATTGCGAGGCCGCCAGGAAGGATATCTTCATGAAGGTATGTCCCGAACTCGATCAGGATAATATCATCGATATGTTGTCTTATGCCGTGAAGATCTTTGGTAAGGGTAAGGTCGCATCGAACATAATCGTCGGTCTTGGAGAATCCGATGATGATGTGACATCCTTAGTGAAGAGGCTCGCTGAATTGGGCATAACTGCGGGATTAAGGCCATTGAAACTCAATGGATTCGTGAAAGAACAATTCATCGAGAAGATGGGATATATCGCACCGAACACTCCAGAGAGGCTCGTGGATCTTGCCAAGAAGCAGAAATCCATATTCGAGAACTACGGTCTTTCACCCAAGACGTTCGATACCATGTGCTTCAGATGCACATGTTGCGATATCGTACCGTTCATTGACCTCTGATCTTACGCTTCATGTACTCGGAGAGTTCGCACGCTTTGCATTTTTTCCCCAACGTAGGTTCGCCGCATTCGCATTCATGCAGTTCAGCCGCTTTGAAGTTATCAGTCAGCATAGGATACAATTGATCATACGATGAGAGTATGCTGAATTTAGAACCTGGGGATCTGGACTCGAGTTCGTCCACGATTCCGCGGTATTGATTCCTGAGGGCCTCTTTCCAATATGGGCAGGTCTGATCATGGAATTTCAGGCCCGATACGATGGCATACAATAACGATTCCTTCTCAGAGACCATCCTGAGCGGTATGAATCTTGGTATCAGTCCGGGTTGTATCCTCTTATGGGGCCCCAATCTTGCCAATCTCTCGATGTCTCCCCTCACGAAGTTCATCATTATGGATTGACTCATGTCGTCGAGATTATGTCCTGTCGCAAGATATGTAGCACCTATCTCATTCGCTACGGTGTTCATACATTTCCTTCTGAACACCCCGCAATATGTGCACGGACTATTCTCGCCACTGAGCGGTGTGACATCATCCATCGTAAGGTCGAACATATCCGAGAACGATATCAGATGGAATGTGATGTCATTCTGATCGCAGAATTCCTTCACTATCCCTATGCTCGACGGCCTGTATCCTTCGATACCTTCGTCGATCGTTATGCAATGGATCTCCAGGTCATGCCTGTCCTTGAATATATCGTGGATCAGTTTCAACGTCACCATCGAGTCTTTTCCGCCAGAGACTGCTACTGCGATCTTGTCACCGGGATGGAGGTTGATCTGCTTACGTATCTCGCGTTTCACCTTCTTCTCGATGTATGACATGAAATGGTGCGCACAGAGATGTGCACCATTGTATCTTATGAAAGTGACGGCATCATATCCGCAGAGGTCGCATTTCATTGGGGATCACCGAGTATCTTCTCAATCCTCTTAGAGAGTTCCTTGGACGGGATGTCAGGTAAGGAAACGCACATGGATTTCGATGATTCCGCATCCTTAGCCTCCGATAGGAGATTCTGTTTCATCAGATCCCTGACATATTGGTAGAATTGTGTATGTTTTCTCGGTTCCTCTCCGTATTCCTCACATACGATGTGGTATGTCTTCTCGGCATCATTGATCCTGATGTATCCTTTGTCCTTGATCGCTCTGGATACGGCAAGAAGAGCGAACAGTTCGTTGCGCCCAAGTTCCTCCAACTTGGCCGTATTGACGACAGAGAACACAAGACTTCCGACCTGACGCACATCCTCGGGGATTATCTTCCCGTCCGGTCTCATCTCAGCAGTACGTGCCGCTTTATCAAGGAGGTCCAATGCGAATCTCGCATCACCATCCGTAGAGGCCATCTCTGCGATCATGTTCACGATGCCATCATCGTATGAACCTGCGACCAACGCTTCTTCGGCACGGTATCTCACTATCTCCTTCAATTGATTAAGTGAATATCTGTCGAATCTTATCGTATTCACTTTCTTGAACGTTGAACGTGATGCCTCATCCAATCTATCGATCACATATTCCTGGGATATGAGGATCAATGAGACGGACATCTGTTTGTTGAGAGATTCCTCGCTCATCCTGGACAGTTGGTATATCAGATTCACGGGCCCCTTCTTCAGGAGTATATTGGCCTCATCCATGACGATGACTACACGTTTCCCTGATCTCTCTATATGGGATCTCAGTGCTCTCAGCATCTCCTCAGGTGAGAATCCTCTATCTGGATACCCTTCATCATAGTGGTGAAGGCATTGATACAACACACCTGATTCCGTACCCTTCTGCCTACAGTTCACGAATATGTAGTCCATGGGGATGTTGTGCCTTGCGGAATATCTCATCAGTTCATTGATGAAGAATTTCGACGTGACCGTCTTCCCTGTACCTACGCTGCCTGTGAAGAATGCATATTCCGATGTTCCGCTCTCTATCACTGGGCGGAATATCATCTCAAGGAGATTCAATTGCTCCTCACGGCCTGGAAGCTTATCAGGGATGTAATCGAAGGATAGTTTCTTCGGTTCTCTTATTATGACAGATTCACGTTCGAACATCGGGATCAATTCCTGCTTACACGTATCAGGCCGGAACACGGTATGACATCTACGCCTGCCTTCTCCCAAACATCGCATATGAGGTTGACACCCAACGAATCCGACGGCATGTGACCTGAGACCACGAGTCTGATGTTGTGTTTCCTTGCTTCCTCTATGTGATTCTCTGGGAAATGCATCCCTACGACGGTACCTATGCCTGACATCTCCAATTTGGAGTAGATGTCCTTCGGACTTGATGTACCACCATTCATTTTAATCACGACCTTTCCGCAATGGTCACTGGGAGAGCCGACTGCGATGAGCGGTCTGCAATTGTATCTCGCACCTATCTTGAACTCTTCTATTGACATCAGATAATCGACGATGTCGCTGACGTATGTGGGAGATTCCTTCTCGATACCTTTGGAGAGAAAATCCTCTACGCAGTTATCCGCAGGTGCATGTATGTTCATTATCGGGATGTCAAGTAACTTAGCGGCATCCACGGCTTGGTTGTAGTTGGACGGATGCACCCCTCTCTTCACCTCAGCCATGCGGGATCCCATCATACCTTCGATCATGTTGTACGGAACCCCATATCCATGATAGAGTTCATTCTGTATGTCTATGACCTCAGGGAACGGGATCTTGGATGAACCTAACGGATGATGACCCACAATCCCATCGATTCTCTCTCCTTTCTCCCTCAATCTATCGGCGAGGAGCACCTCTCCTGTCTCTATGTCGATGCCCCACATGAGCCTCTTGACGTCAAGATCCCCATCCCCATATGACAACCTGGTGTCACCATAAGGATTCCAAAGTCTCTCCATGTCAAAATAGGATCTCTCTTCCTCACTGAGCGAATCATATCTTGCCTTCTCTTTCTCCAGGATCCTGTCGATCATTTCCTTAGGGCGCAGATCGTGTTCGATACCGGTCTGTATCGCAAGTCTATAGACATCGATCAACTTCATATGTACGGACTAATGGATTCGATATTGATAAGGGCTTGTCCTACAGTTCTTACATGGGGCGTGGGAACAATGTTTATTTTGATTGATTGTTATGCCCGTCACGATCGATATGAAGGAGATATGGACAGAGAAATACAGACCAAAGAATCTTGACGAGGTCATCGGACAGAGGCATGTAACAGAGAGACTCAAAGCCTATGTCGAGACCAAGAACATGCCACATCTCCTGATGACAGGGCCTGCGGGCACTGGTAAGACCACATGCTCACTTGCCATGGCAAGGGAGATGTTCGGCGATGAATGGAAAGGGAACTTCATCGAATTGAACGCTTCCGATGAGAGAGGTATCGATGTCGTCAGAGGTAAGATCAAAGAATTCGCAAGGACCGCACCGTTGGGGAATGCGGAATTCAAGATAATCTTCATGGATGAGGCGGATGCATTGACGTCCGATGCACAGGCTGCGCTCAGAAGGACCATGGAGAAGTATTCCAAGATCTGTCGTTTTATCCTTTCATGCAATTATTCGTCGAAGATCATCGATCCGATCCAATCCAGATGTGCTGTATTCAGATTCAAACCTTTGTCGAAGGATGATGTGAAAGGATTCCTGATGAGGATCGTGACCAATGAGAATGTGAAGATAGATGATGAGGCACTTGACGCACTCGTTCATGTCGCAAGAGGCGATATGAGGCGTGCGGTGAACTCATTGCAGGTCGCAGCATCAATGGACAAGACGATAGATGTCGATACGATCTATCAGACCACGGGCCTCGCCAATCCTGAGGAAGTGAAGAAGATGATCGAGACCGCTCTTAAGGGCAATTTCATCGCTGCAAGGGACAAGCTCGACGAGATAATGATAGAATTCGGACTCTCTGGCCAGGATATAATAAGACAGATCCACTCTTCATTCTTCGAGTTATCCATCGATGACCGTGAGAAGGTCATGTTGATGGATAAGACAGGGGAAATAGAATTCCGTATCATCGAAGGTAGCAACGAACGCATCCAATTGGAAGCGCTGTTGGCCTACCTCGTGATGGTCGGCGGCACCAAGAGATGATCAGTACCTATTGTCGAAGATCCTGTGACTCTTCTTCTCGCTCCTTGGCAGTTCCTGTATGGCGACTGCCTTGGGGATTATCGTTATCCCGATCCTGCTCTTGAATTCGTCACGGACGGTCTTCTCGAGTGCTGTGCGCTCCTTGCCGGTAAGTTTGGTCTCGAAGAACAGTGTCAATGAATCCTTGCCTTCCATGTGATCGATCATCACCTGATATTCGCTTGATACGTCAGGGATATCCTTCAACAGATCCTCGATCTGTCCAGGGAATATGTTCACTCCTTTGACCTTCACCATATCGTCTGTACGTCCGATCAGGATGTCGATACGGGGGAATTTGGAACCGCATGGGCAATCTCCGGGTATGATGCGTGTTAGATCATGTGTCCTGTATCTGATGAGTGGTGCACCTTCTTTTCTGAATGTTGTGATGACCAACTCCCCATATTCTCCGTCGGGGAGGTTCTTCCCTGTCTTAGGGTCTATGATCTCCATGTAGACATAATCGGACCAACAGTGTATGCCTGTGGCGCACTTACAGCTGATGCCGATACCTGGGCCATAGATCTCAGTGAGGCCGTAGATATCATAGAGTTCGACACCGAGTTCGTTCGCGATACGGTTACGCATCTTGTCTCCCCAGCGTTCAGAACCGATCAGGGCCTTCTTCAGCTTGATCTTATCCTTGATCCCTCTTTTCTCGATCTCTTCCGCAAGGAGGAGAGCGTATGATGATGTCGCTGTGAGTACGGTACTGCCGAGGTCCTGCATCATCGTCAGCTGTTTCTCTGTGTTGCCGGGACCCATAGGTATGCACATTGCACCAAGACGTTCTGCGCCTGCCTGGAATCCTATTCCTGCGGTCCACAATCCGTAACCAGGGGTGATATGTATGCGGTCAAGATTGGTGACACCTGCCATCTTGTAGCATCTTTCGAACATGATGGCCCAGTCCTCGACATCCTTGTTCGTGTAGGGTATGATGACAGGTTTACCGGTCGTACCTGATGATGAATGGATCCTTACGACCTCCTCATCGGGTACTGATTGAAGGCCGAGAGGGTATGCGTCACGGAGCTCACATTTGTCTGTCAACGGTAATTTCTCGAAATCCTCCTTCGTCTGTATCTTCGTAGGGTCGATGTCCTTGTACTTCTCTCTGTAGAAGGGGGATTTCTCTTTTATCGTGGACAATTTGAGTTTTATCGCATCCAACTGCTCGGCTGACATCATGTTATCAAGCATGCTGATGCCATACTCATATATTAATGATGCTAAAATAAATACATTAATGTACATTAATGTACATTAGTTTTGATACGTTTCCATAATTGGCTGAATATGGTCTTACCATCATCCGCCCCTCTGATCTTCCCGACGACATCTGGTGTATTCAGAACGGTCTCTTCTACAGGCATCGGAGTATGTTTCACCTTGACGGGAACCTTATCGTCGAGATACGCTCTCGCATCATCGCTTCCGGCAATAGCAGCGTGCGAGATCATCATCGACGCTATGTTCGTATCCTGTGTGACGCCCTGTCCATGCTCATACATGTATCCGAGCATGAACTCGCAATCCACATCACCTTCTTTGTATCCTAATCTGAAGTATTCGATCGCCTGATGATAGTTGAGTTTGATCGCTTTACCTCTGTAGTAGCACATCCCTGCTTTGTAGTACGCGCTTACATCGCCGGATTCTGCCGCCGAGATATAGAGGGATGCGGCCTTCTTTATGTCACGATTCGGATTGTGAAGATCCATATATGCATCCGCAAGTGCGATACGCGCCTTGCTGTATCCTTGATTGGCAGCCATGGTGAACCATCTTATGGCGAATCCATAGTCCTTGTACACACAATACCCGTTGTAATAGAATATCCCGAGGTAGTACTGACCTTTGGGGAATCCATTCTCAGCGGATAATCTGAACCATTTGAGTGCATCTTTGTAACTCTTCTTGGATGTCAATCCGAGGTAGTAGTCCATACCAACATAGTATTGGGCTTCATCGATTCCATGTTCCGCCGCTTTTCTGAACAGTTCGGCAGCTTTCTTGTTGTCTTTATTGACATGGTCCCCTTCGACGAGTATCTTGCCATAACATGTCTGTGCATACGGATTACCAGCCAAGGCAGCCTCTTTCATAAGATCGACACCCGAATAGTCTCCGGCATCGAGCAGGGATTTCGCCTTGACGTAAGTATCGGAAGCAACCAACGACATCATATTATCCCTTCTATCTTCGATGCTGACGATGTTACCTCGTCATCAGTCATCTTGATGCTCTCAACGAATGAGAATGAGTTGACATCGTTGTTGCACGTCATGTTGAATCCTACGCTGCCGTCTTTATCCACGGTTATGCGTATAGGTATCTTCGTACGACCGCGCAATATCTTGCCTGTCAGCGGTATTGATAACTCTTTGACGAGTTTACCGTCGGTCACATCTATGAAATATTCCCCAGAACGGGAGATCGATTCGTAGATCTTTATGTCCATACAATCCTGATCATCTCTCTTAGGTCTGCATGTGAGAGTATAATCCGAAGGGATGTTGGTATTCTTGAAGACGACGTTACAGACCTTCTCCACTCCATCGATGCCCGCCAATATACCATAGGTCTTGGTCATGACAGGTATCACTTCTATCCTCTTGTGGCCGTATTTCGATTCTGCATAGAGGGCTGCGCCATCGGATATCGCGAATTCAGGTTTGTATACGATGATGTCCTTCGAAGGGAACGCTTCCCTTAAGTTCCTTGGGACCTGAAGCATGAGTGAGGAAGCACCTACAAGGACGATCTCGTTGACATCGCTCATAGTATGCTTGGAATTCCTCAAGGCGTATCCGATCATATCTATACTCTTATCCATCAACCACTTGGTGGATGTTTCGAATTCTTCTCTTGTTATCGAGTATGTGGTGACCTCTCCACGGAGCATTATCTCTCCCGTCGCTCTAGGTCTCCTTTCCAATTCGAGTTTGATCCTCTCTGCCTCCAAGAGCAACAATCTTCTGAATTCGCTGTCGCTCATCACATCGGATCCCTCCATCCCTCTGGTGTCCAAGACCTTCCTTTGGATGAGTGTTGCGAGTTGGAGATCCCAATCCCTGCCTCCGAGATCCTTGTTACTCTCATCGGCAAGTACGCGGAACCTTCCGTTTGACATCTCGACGACGGAGACATCCAATGTCCCTCCGCCGAGATCGTATATTATCATGAGGCGGTCGTTATCGGTGCCTTTGCTCATACCGTATGAGATAGCAGCAGCGGACGATTCCGAAAGTAAGGTTATATCTTCGAAACCTGCAATTCTTGCAGCGTTGTACGTGGAATGTTTCTCGATGTCACCATAATCCCCTGGAATGGTGATCACGACGTCCTTCACATCGAACCCGGTCTGTTTCCTGAATTCCATCCTGAGCTTCTTCAGCAATATGGCGGACAGATCCGTTGGACTGTAAGGTTTATCATTGAATATCCTTACAACATCCTCTCCGAGCACCCTTTTGAAATGTGATGCCGTATTCCATGTACCACTAACATCTTTGAGTTCCATGGCATCATGGCCTACGAATATGCCTTTGTCAGTGAATGTAACTATCGACGGCATAGTCATGTGATCGTTCACATGTAACAATTTAACAGAGCCATCACCCTCTGTATAGGATACGCACGAATTTGCCGTACCCAAATCTATCCCGACATAGCACTGACTAGACATCCCACCGTGGCTGATAACACTATTCTGGTTATTAAATGTATTTAGGGATGACCCACTTCAGCGGGATGAAAATTACTTTTTGTCGTTATGTATAGGTCAGCTGAATCCTTGAGGATGCGAGGTATTCATCACACGCGGAGGAGGGAAGGAATAGCTTAGGATCATCGTGAAGTTTGACATCTGCCTTCAGATGTCCGTTCAGTTCCTCGGCCATAGCTCTGGTACAGTCAGGATCATTGGTGTTGAACACGACGACATCTCCATTCAGACAATATATCACTACCACAGGCATGACGCCTTTGTGTATGGCGAGTTTGTACTTACCAAATTCGGCATTCTTGAAGTTGCCCGTACTGAATTTGGGTGTACTGTAGCCTCCAACCCTTTTGCCTGCATTAAAATCATCACGGAGTTCGATGTGATCTATCTTATCATATCTGATATCCTTTTTCATCATCGTCGCATCGCTGGTGATGGAATCATCAGCCATGCTGACATCCACATGTCCGGCTGAGAGCATTATGATAGCGATGGCCGCTATGAATATGGCGCCGATTACTATGAATCCGACAAATAATTTCACATTTTTGGAACGTCTCTTTTTTGAACCAGTCGTATCGGAACTTATGATCGGGCCCGCATCGGTTCCTGCAGATATCTGGTGATATAGTGTCTCTGTGGATTCCGTATCTTTGTAGTTGAATACGGTGACCTTACCTTTGCCGTACCTGATCACGATGAATCTAGGGATCCTCGAGTCGCCTGCATAGATGTATGATGAGAACTCATCATTCGTGAAGTCGCCATAACCCCTTTTCAAACCTCCGTAACCGAACATCCTCAGACCTGGTTTGAATTCCTGTCTGAACTCCATCTGCGTTATTGTGCAGAGCGGTATGCTGAGGTTGACCATAGGGGCCTTGATATGCAATGTATCATTCGAGATGTATGCCTCGGTGCCGCCGATCTTTATGAACGGGATGAAGAGGATCAAGGTTAGTATTGCGAGTAAGGCGAAGAACAACACCACCCCTATGATGTCCATGATCAATAGTATGACTACGATCCATATGGAGATCAAGTAAGAGACCAGCATGATCCCGAACCATTCCATGCTGTCCATGATGATCCGTCCTGTAGAAGTAAAAATAGAAAATTGGGGCAATCGCCCCATAAGATCATTTAAGACCAGTGATACGGCCGTTCTTGTCGATATCCATGTTGACGGCGGCAGGTACTTTAGCAAGTCCTGGCATCAAGGTCATCTCGCCACATACGGGGACGATGAAACCTGCACCGCCGGAGATGTTCACTTCTCTCACAGTGAGCGTCCATCCGATAGGTGCGCCCTTCTTCTTCGGATCATCACTGATCGATGCCTGCGTCTTCGCGATACAGACAGGCAGGCCACCATAGCCAAGATCCTCTAATTGTTTCAGAGTCTTGTTCGCTTTTGCGGAGTATTCCACCCTGTCCGCACCATAGATCTTCTTTGCGATGGTCTCGATCTTCTCTTTGAGTGGGATGTTCAGATCATACAACGGCTTGTATGATGCTTTCTTCGTCTCAAGTGTCTCGACAACCTTCTCGGCAAGTTTGACGCCTCCCTCTCCACCGCTCATGAAGACATCCGATGGCGCATATTCCGCACCCTTCTCTTTGCAGTGCTCTGCGATCCTGTCAAGATACTCCTGCTTGTCTGTAGGGAACCTGTTGATCGCGACCACGATGGGTACGCCATATTGCTGCATGTTCTCGATGTGTTTGTCCAAGTTGCTGAATCCTTTGTTCAACGAATCCATGTTCATCGTGGATTCATCTTTCAGGTCAGCTCCACCGTGCATCATCAATGCACGTACCGAAGCTACGATGACTACAGCATCTGGTGAGAAACCAGCTTGTCTGCATACGATATCCATGAATTTCTCTGCACCTAGGTCGGCTGCGAAACCAGCTTCCGTGACGACATAATCCCCAAGTTTGAGTGCTGAGCGGGTTGCGATAACGGAGTTCGCTCCGTGTGCGATGTTAGCGAACGGGAATCCGTGGATGAAAACAGGTTGTCCCTCCAACGTCTGTACGAGGTTGGGGTTGATCGCATCCTTCAGACAGATCATCATCGCACCGATGCATTTCAGATCTTTGGCTTTGACCGGTGCACCGTCGTATGTGTATGCAACGATGATGTTCCCCAATCTCTCCCTGAGATCATCGAGGTCGGATGCGAGTGCAAGTATCGCAGAGATCTCGGATGCGGATGTGATGAGGAAACCGCTTTCATGCGGTATGCCTCCCATTCCTTTTCCACCTAGTCCGACCACTATGTTCCTGAGCTCACGACAGTTCATGTCCATCGTCTTCTTGAGAACGATCTGTGTGGGGTCGATACCGAGTTCATTCCCTTTGGCGATGTGGTTCTCGACCATGGCGGATAGGAGGTTGTGTGCCGCTGCCACAGCAGGGATATCTCCTGTGAATTGGAGGTCGATATCCCACATGGGATACACTTGTGCGTAACCTCCTCCGGTAGCACCGCCTTTGATACCGAATGTTGGTCCGAGCGAAGGCTCTCTGAGCGCTCCTACGACGTTCTTCCCGATCTTGCTGAGGCCTTGGATCAATCCGATCGATGTCACAGTCTTGCCTTCACCGGCTGGTGTGGCCGTTATGGCCGTGACGAGAATCAATTTTCCATCCTGCTCGTCCTTGTATTTATCAAGTTCGTTCAGTGGGATCTTGGCGATGTATTTCCCATAGGGAACGAGGTCATCATCAGGGATTCCAATCTTTGCAGCTATATCCTTAATCGGCTTCACTTCTGCGTCGTATGCTATCTCTAAATCGGTCTTCATGGACATACCGAAAATCATATGTCGGTGAGATTATAAGCATTATCTGTTAACGCTGATTACAACATTGGAATACATCTTCGATGTCATCGGCCGTAATCTTCCGTTGGGGTATCTCGTGGTCTCCCTATACCATGTTACAAACTCATCTATTATCTCTTGTGGCGCTTCGGAACTTATCCCTTTCACGCCGAAGAGGCATTCCTCATCACCGTAGAAGACGAGATATCTGTTGAATCTCCTCTTCTGTTCTTCTGTCATCGTGGACGTATTCAGCCCCATACAACCTACCCATCGCTTTGGATGTGCTGGTATGTATTTATTTGTAATAATGTTATTAATGTTATAAAAATTATTAATGTTACTTTATTTACATATTAACTGTAGCATGGCTTGTGAAATATGCTGTGGACTAGATGCAATAGGGAAGGCTGTCATGGATGAGGATGTGGAGAAGGAGTATGAGGTACTCTCAATCATCAGTGAGACACTACTTCTATTCATAGAGGGGTTAAAGAAGAATGGGAGGAAGACCGATCATCTATCCAAGACATACCAGGGTATGATAGAGACGGCGGTGGAATTGAAGGATCAATTGTGACCTTCAACGCGAGCGATGATGTCCTTCGCTGCTTTGTTGCCATTGTCCGCAGATACTCTGAGCCATGTCACGCCTTTATCGATGTCCTTCTCGACACCTTTTCCTTCGATGTAAAGGCGACCGAGATAGAATTGTGCATCAGGATCGTTCTTGAACGATGCAGTTTGGAACCATTTGAGTGCGTCGGCGTATTCTGCGCGGGTGTAACGTATTATTCCAAGGTTGACCATAGCCGGTAACAGTCCGAGATTCGCAGCTTTCGTATACCATGTGATGGCCTCATCCTCATTCTGAAGCGAATCCTCCATCAACACGGATGCTACTTTGAACTGTGCATCAGGTATGTCCTGTTCTGCAGCCTTCTTGTACCATTGGAATGCCTTGTCACGATCCTTTGTCATGCCGGCTCCCTCCTCGTACATGTATCCTACCTTGTATTGTGATAATGCATCTCCGGCTTCAGCAGCTTTCAACAACCATTTTCCTGCTTCTGAGATGTCCTGTTCGACGCCATATCCGTTTATGTAGAGCATCCCCAACTCAACGAAGGCACCGACCTCACCAGCATCTGCAGCCTTCAGGAACCACTTCCTTGCCTCGACATAATCCTGCGGGACGCCTGCACCAGCCCAGAATACCATCCCCATATTGAACATGGATTTGGAGAATCCCTTGGAAGCGGATCTAGTGAAGAGTTCGATGCCTTTCACATGATCCTTCGGTACTCCGTTCCCTCCCATGTACATCTCGCCAAGCGCACATTCAGCTGCGGGATTGCCCTCATCAACTGCCAGGGCATAATATTTGGCGGCTTTGTACGGGTCTTTTTCGACACCTTGACCTAACTCATATCTCACGCCAAGTTCGAAATTATCTGATGAGGGTTGGTTGGACATGATATCACCTATGCATACGGAGGTATTTATCAAGGTCACCTCATGTCAATGTCGATGATATCTCTGGAGGACCTTAGGAACATCGCTAACGATGAGGGGATTCCAGTGCTATCTGTCGCATCTGTTTCTTCATGGGATTCTGATACGATCGTCAGCAGGATCGTTCCAACTGATATGAGGCCTGGGAACATAATGAATGGTTGCAAGGTAGCTATCGTCCTCGGGCTTCCGATCGGATATGCCATGGAGAGGATCGATGGTAAGAGAACATACATCGAGGCATATGACATCATGAATGACATGATCGACGATGCGATGGAACGTATTGCAGGAGAGATCATCGACGACGGACACAATGCTGTTGTGATATCGCGCAACAGACGTGATTCCAAGGTCATATTCTCCAACAGATGCGCCGCATATCTGGCAGGTATCGGCACATTCGGTGCGAACAATTCCACAATCACGGAAAGGTATGGACCAAGGATAAGGTTCGGCACGATACTATCCGATATTGATGTGGAGACGTCGGTTCCGATGGATCATCAGATATGTACAGGATGTATGGGGTGTGTAAGGATATGTCCGCAGCATCTGATAACGTATGCACGCCCGTTATCGATCATCGATGTCGAAGGATGTGCAGAATACTCGAAGAGATCGACAGCATCTGGTAAATCCCCATGCGAGAGATGCATCGATGTCTGTCCGATAGGGAAATGAATCGGTATTGCTATGATGTGGTGATCGATATGGATGATGAAGAATTCAAAGGAAGGATGGAGATAGCGAACGAGAATGTGGACACATTGATTGGTTATGAAACGTCTGTGATGAATATTATCCTATACCTATCGATGTGTGCAGCACTCGATTGTTACGATGCAGAGAGATCGGATGAGGCACTTGATTCTGATATAGATATATTGTATAATGTCACCGACCTTGTGAAGTCCAAGATTGAGGGATGGGGCTGGAAGCAGTTGGAGTTGGATTCTAGGCCTGAACCCGAAGGTGATGACAGGATCGAATTATTCATGGATGCGCAAGGGTTCCTCGAGGACATGATCAACGATCATTTGGAATTGTTCGATGATACCGATGATGGACATAATGAAGCGTATCTGGAAGTTAGCAACATGATCGTCTACATGATATCAGCGGTTTGCTCTAGATGTAGTGATATTGACAAAGCGATCACATATGCCGTCGATTCGATGAGAAGGACATTTGCATTCATACGCGATGAATGCACACTGATCCCGAAGGAAGAGCTCGAACCTCAATCAGAATGATGCGCAAGTGTACGAATGTACCTACTGCAAACGTCGTATGGCTTACTGATTCAACTCACAAGAATGTTAAAAATCATATGATTATTCACAATTTTTATCGGAATACTAGCAAAAAGATGGATGATATTCGACACAATCAGATAAAATCGATTGGATAACTTCGACGATTGACTAACTAAGCCTTATATTGGGACATAATATTACGAGCATCCATGAAAGGTTTTGTCAACCCCGAATCAATTGCGATCATAGGTGCGTCCAACGACACGACCAAGATCGGCGGCATATTGGTATTGAATCTGATCAATGCTGGTTTTGACAAGGAAAGGATCTACCCTGTGAATCCCAAAGGCGAGGATATCCAAGGTCTCAAGTCATATACGAATGTGAAAGAGATTGGAAAACCCGTTGATCTCGCTGTCATCAGTATCAAGAACAAATTCATTATCCCGGAGATGGACAACCTTAGGGATGCTGGTATAAAGAACGCAACGATCCTCACAGCTGGTTTCAAGGAAGACAGTGCAGAGGGTGCAGAGCTTGAGAGACAGCTTGTCGAGAAGGCGAACGAGTACGGCATCAGAATCCTTGGACCCAACTGTTTTGGAAACATGGATCCAAAGCACAAGGTCAATGTTACATTCGCTAAACTCATGCCCAAAGCAGGAAACCTCTCGATCCTCTCACAATCCGGTGCTGTCGGATCATCCATGCTCGACTGGGCATATGAGACAGGTATCGGTATCGCCAAATTCATCACATTCGGTAACAAGTCGGATGTCGATGAGGCGGATTTCTTCGAGGCACTCTCAGAGGATGATGATACGAAGGTCATCGGTATGTACTGCGAGGGAATTTCCAACGGAGAGAAATTCATCAAGAATGTCACCAACATGAAGAAGAAGAAACCGATCATCGTCTTCAAGGCCGGATCGACAGCCGCGGGAGGTGCAGCGGCATCCTCGCACACAGGTTCTATCGCAGGTTCCGATGCAGTGAACGATGTCGTGTTCAAGAAACTCAACATCACAAGGGCAAGGGACCTCGAAGAGTTGTTCGACGCGTTCGGAATGTTCCACACATACGACCACATGGACAAGGATAAGATTGGAATCATAACCAATGCAGGTGGACTTGGAGTCATGTCCGCTGATGCTGCATACAACGCAGAATACATTGGCGCAGCAAAGCTCTCCGATGAGACGATCAAGAGGATAAGGGAGGAAGTGCCCACAGTAGCTGGTGTCACGAACCCTATCGATGTAAGAGGAGATGCCAAGGCAGAGTACTTCGAGAAGACAATCAAGATTGTGCAGGAGGATCCATCCGTCGGTGGATTGGTCATAATGGGTTCGCCTCTCGATACTGCAGATCTCGAATCCGTTGCAGAGAGTCTCGTAAGGATCAAGGACGAGATCAAGGTCCCGATGGCCATTTGTTGGGCCGGAGGAACCAAATGTGCAAGGGCCGCCGCAATCACAAGAGCAGGCGGACTTCCCACATACACAACACCTGACAGAGCCGTTCACGCACTCGATCTCCTCAGGAGATATACGATACGCGGAGAGCGCAGCAACACCCCAATGATCCTTCCCAAGACATGCGGAGGAAGGGACAAGGTCAAAGCGATCCTCGCAGGCGCAGAGACGGAAGGGCGCAAGAGCCTTACAGAGGCAGAAGGAAAAGCGATCTTCGCAGCATACGGACTCCCCACTCCCGGAGAGGCATCTGTCACATCCGAGGATGAGGCAGCCAAGGCATGCAACAAGATCGGATACCCTGTAGTCATGAAGATCATCTCACCCGATATCGCACACAAGACGGATGTCGGTGGGGTCGTTGTCGGTGTCAAGGATGAGGCGGCTGCAAGGGATGCTTACAAGAAGATCATGGATTCCTGTAAGAAGAACAAGCCCAATGCAAGACTCGATGGTGTTTCGATACAGCAGATGGTCTCTGGAAGAGAGGTCATCGTCTCCATAATGAGGGATGTGCAGTTCGGCCCCGTCCTCTCATTCGGTCTCGGAGGAATATTCGTAGAGATCCTCAGAGAGATCTCACAGGCACATGTTCCACTTTCTGAGGAACAGCTCGATGAGATGATCACAAGCACGAAAGCTTTCAAACTCCTCAACGGAGCACGCGGTACAGCAAAATCCGATATCGCTGCAATGAAGGATGCTATGAGGAAACTCGTGCTCATCGCAGAGGAGAATCCCGAGATCAGAGAGATCGAGATCAACCCGATCATAGTCGGAGAAGAGGGTAAAGGCTGTTGGGCAGTCGATGCACTCGTAACTCTCGAGTGAGAATAAACCAGGGGCGTAAGCCCCTATTTCTTTTCGTTTTCATGTAAGATTGATGAACAATCTTGATATTACAAGTCTCAAAGCCTTGAATCCTTTGATGTTATCATAATCCTTGCACGAATATTCTGTGGAGAGTTCAAGATCCTTCATGAAGGCCTCATCCATCTTCTGTCCAATATCCCTTGAGAGTATCATCGCATTGGTCTCGAAATTCAATACCAATGAACGATCATCCATGTTCGCTGAACCAACAGAACAATATTTCCCATCCACTACGATGGTCTTGGAGTGTACGAATCCATTGTTGTACATGTAGATCTTCACTCCGCGTTTCATGAGGATATTCGCACAGTACACATTGTTCCAATAGACGAACATGTGATCGGGTTTATCAGGCATTATCACACGGACATCCACACCGGATGCGGCAGCCAATGACAAAGCATCCTTCAACGAATCGTCAGGCATGAAATACGGTGTGTGGATGTACACAGACTTCTTAGCCGATTTTATCAATTGCAGATATTCCATCCTGATAGGATTCACATCCGCAATATCCGGCCCTCCGGAGATAATCTCCACTCTATCATTCCCATGTTCCTTCGCCACATCTATAGGTATGTATTCGGCAAGATTGCGTCTGAATTCACCATTGGAAGCATATTCCCAGTCCCTGACGAATCTTATCAAGAGTCCGACACAAGCACCGCCGCGGATACGTACGGAAGAATCCCTCCAATATCCTAAGTCTCCCTTTCCGATATACTCGTCGCCGATGTTGAATCCGCCACAATAGCATATCTTCCCGTCGATGATAGCGATCTTCCTGTGGTTACGGTTGTTCTTCTTAGGGCTCAGGAAATATGTCGTGACGGCATGGAATTTAGAGAATTGTCCGCCTGCTTTCCTGAATGCTCTTGCCTTCTTGCCCAATCCGCCGGAGAATCCAAGATCATCTGAGAGCAATTTCACTTCAAGACCCTCTTTCGCCTTATCGGTCAATATGTCCAGGAACTGATTGCCGAGTTCATCGTTCTTGATGATGAAATACTCTATGAAGATGAAATCCTTGGCATTCCTGAGGTCATCAAACAAAGCTTCGAAATTATCGACACCTTCGGTGAAAAGTTCCACCTTGTTATTCACGCTATATGCTTCGCCGCCGCAGTTGAGCATCGTTCTTCCGATCGATGCATCCTCCATGTTCTCGGCCTCATCCTGTGCGATGACATACTCTTGGATATCTATCGACTGTTTGATCTCCTCGTCCTTTATACCTTTCAATTTGAAGGTATGCTTCGCATAGAAGGTCTGACCTATCATCAGGTATGCTATGAATCCGATTACGGGTAACACCAGGAATATGATCGCCCAAGGTATGATCCTACTTGGATTCGATCTCTCCGAGAATAGCATGAACAGCAGGAACACCATATCCAAAACATAGAGGATGACGGTTACCTGCATGGGTGTGTCGAACATGACTCCGTGAATGATATGAAATTATATCCATGTTATCCAACGATGCATCTTGGGGATGTCGGAGAGATGACCTTCAACAGTCCAATGAACGTACTATGATACCCCCAGTCCAATCAGATATTCGATGCATATCTTCGATATCCACCATCCGTATGAGGCAAAATATCCGTCGTCTATTCTTTATAGGATGGCGTTATGTTGAAATACATGGAGAATGAGGGGAACGTAAGATCACTTATCCCAATCGTAGTATTCGTCATACTGTATCTAGGCCTGGGTATCCTATTCGAATATGCCCTGGACATAGAGATGGGATTCTACAAGGTCTCTGTCGTCATGGTATTCCTTGTCGCATTGTTCGTGGCGATCTACCAGACAAAAGGCCTGTCAATGAACGATAAATTCAGCATCATGGGGAAAGGTGTCGGGGACCCCAACATCCTGATGATGTTGATCATATTCCTGACCGCAGGTGCCTTCGTTGGTATCGTCGGTCGTGAAGGCGCAGAAAGTGTGGCGTATTGTTTCCTTACATTCATACCTCCTGAGTTGTCCGTACTTGTCATATTCATCGTCAGTGCGTTCGTCTCGCTTGCTATGGGTACGTCCGTTGGGACCATCACGATGCTCACGCCGATCTCGGCACAGATCGCATTGACCACTGGTTTCAACCCTGCATTATGTATCGCATCTACCGTTGGAGGTGCGATGTTCGGCGATAACCTCTCATTCATTTCTGATACAACAATCGCTGCATGTAACGGTCAAGGCTGTGATATGAAGGACAAATTCAAGGAGAACCTCGGGATCGCCCTCCCTGCAGCCATCGCAACCTGTGTCATCATCGTCATCATGAGCATAACATCGGACATAGGGTCAGTCGAGGTCGGCGATTTCGATCTCATCAGGATGATACCTTATCTCGTCGTACTCATCGGAGGTATAATCGGTATCAACGTGTTCGGGGTGTTGATTCTTGGAATAATCACAGCGGCCGTGATAATGTTAGGTACTGAGGCTGTAGCATTCACAGATATGATCACCAATATGAGGGACAGCATCAGCGGTATGTTCGAGACATCCATGGTCGCGATACTCGTTGCGGCGATATGTGCCTTGATAGCATACAATGGCGGATTCAAGGTAGTTCTTTCATGGATCAGAAGGAAATTCAAGAGTAAGAAGGGCGGAATGCTAGGTATCGGGTTGCTTGTCGGGGCATTGGATGTCTCCACTGCCAATAACACCGTTGCTATCATAATGGCGAACCCTATCGCAAAGGAGATCGCGAACGATTATGACATATCACCGAAGAGGACAGCGTCACTCCTAGACATATTCTCATGTATCTTCCAAGGGATCATCCCGTATGGTGCACAGATGCTTGTAGCAGTGTCATTGGCTGTAACCGCTGGTCTGAGCGTATCGGCATTCGATGTGACACCCAATCTGTTCTACCCGTTCATGTTGCTCATAGCGACACTGATCTTCATCTTCTTCCCCAAGAGAAAGAAGGCTGAGGTCACTGCTTGATTCGTGGGTGTTGGGCGGTCGACGTCCAACATTCATGGTTCTTTTTCTTTCATCTTGATCATAAATGAATGATGAAGGTGCACAGATTACGTGCTTGACATAATCGACGGAACTTTTTTAAACAATCCCGAATTCACACGTTTCGAATCCACGTAAATCAGAAGCCTTGAGCGGAAACAGTGTGATTTGCCAAGGTGGTACGAAATGGATGATAGATTACCGTGGAATGAGAGAGAAGGCATCATCTATGGATGCATAATCGCCTCCATATCCTCGCTTTTGATCGGCGGATTCAACGTTTATAGCAATACAGGCTACAGCATCGATAGATTCGGTGAGTTCGTGATGAACTATCTGGTCATCTGGCCTGTGATATTCATTGTTGCTTTCACATTTGCTAGTACAGTCGTTGAGCGTGTTGCAGGTATGGTCGTAGGGAGATTCGCTGCTCCTACCGACAGCGTCAATGCTCATATCGTCATGAACATCGTCGTCTGCGTACTGATGATGTCCGCCACCATATCATTGGTCGGAGGGATCGTAGGTGAGACCATCGGTTTCTTGATGGGTGGCCCATCAGTGAATGTTGTAGAGCTGGTTGCTAATTGGACAAAGATATGGCCGAGGAATTTCTGTATTGCATTCTGGGTCGAGATGTTGATCGCACAACCGATCGCACGCACTGTCATGGTAAGGATGCATGCCGTCAATATGAAACACAATATGGCAGTGACTGATTCGACATGAGTCGAGTAGAGAAATTAAAAAGATCCAATGGCCCCGAGGGGCCGAATGGATCAAAGTTTTGAGAGTTTGATGAGTCTTTCCCACTTGCGGTCGATCTCTGCCTGGACTTTCTCGAGAAGTTCTGCGTTCTCGGGCTTGAGCATGTGTTTGTACCTGCCCTGTGCCTTGAACCATTCCGTGATGGGCTTCTTCTCCTGAACTCCGTCAGCGATCCTCTTGGATTCTGCAGTGAGTCTGTATTCTCCGTTCTCGCACTCATAGAGCGGCCAAACACACGTCTCTACGGACAATTTGGCCATGAGTATGGTGTCCTCGGATGCGAATCTCCATCCTCTCGGACATGGGGAGACTGCATTGATGAATGCAGGCCCTCCGCACTCGAATCCTTTCTCGCATTTCGAAATCAGATCCCTCCAGTTGTGGGGTGAAACCTGTGCTGCGTACGGGATATCGTGCGCTGCGACGATCATCGTAAGGTCCTTGGGGTATTCTGTCTTACCCTGTTGGACCGTACCTGCCGGAGATGTGGTCGTGGATGCACCGAAACCAGTTGCACCAGATCTCTGGATACCTGTGTTCATGTATGCTTCGTTGTTGAAACAGACATACATCAACTGCTGACCCCTCTCAAGCATACCTGAGAGTGCTTGGAATCCGATATCATATGTTCCTCCGTCTCCACCGAATGCGACGAATCTCATCTCTTCCTTTATCTTTCCCTTTCTTCTGAGTCCCTGATATGCGGCCTCGAGACCTGCACCAGTCGCGGCTCCGTTAGCGAAAGCTGTGTGGATCCACGGGACGTTCCATGATGAGTAGGGGAAGATCGTTGTAGATACCTCGAAACAACCTGTTGCGCTTGCTGCGACCACAGATTTGTCCGTGGACATGAGCACCTGCCTTGCGATGATACTCTCAGCACATCCAGCACAGAGCCTGTGTCCTGAGGTGAGTCTCTCGGGGACCTTCGTGAGATCCTTGATGGGTTTTGAACTCATTCTTTCACCCCCAGGTAGTTGACGGTCTTTGCTTTTCCGTCCTTCACCGTCTCGAACACCGACATGAATTCTTTGACACTGACGTCCTTTCCTCCGAGTCCGTAGATGAAGTTGTATGCCTTGGGCACCTTCTTGCATTCAAGGATCGTTGCTGCAACCTCAGGATACATCGGACCATATGCTCCGATGGAGAGGTGTTTGTCCATGACGATGACTCCCTTCTTTCCGTCCAAGATCTTCTTCAGGCATGCTGCGGGCCATGGCCTGTATACGCGAGGCATGCATGCTCCGACTTTCAGTCCCTTCTCTCTGAGCTTGTCAACGGCCTCCTTTATGGTGCCGTATGATGAACCGAGGATGACTGCAACATAATCCGCATCGTCGCACTTGTATTCCTCGACGAGCTTGTATCTCCTTCCAGAGATTTTTGCGAATTCTTCGAATACGTCCTCAATGACCTTCACTGCCCTGTCCATCGCCTGTACGAGCTGATATTTGTGCTCGTAGTAGTACTCGGGACTGTCCATGAGTCCGTGTGAGATCGGGTTCTTGTAATCAAGGAGCGGGAGGAACGGTTTGTATTCGCCCACGAATTTCTTCACGACCTCATCTGGAAGCGGGGACATCCTCTCGATTGCGTGTGTGAGGATGAAACCATCGAGATTGGTCATGATCGGCAACTGCACATCGGGGTGTTCCGATATCCTCGGTGCGATGATCGAGTTATCATATGCTTCCTGAACATTCTCTGCGAAGAGTTGGATCCACCCTGTGTCCCTTGCGGACATAACGTCTCCGTGGTCGTTGTGGATGTTGATAGGTCCGCTGATTGCTCTGTTCGCAACAGCCATCACGAGCGGTACTCTCATCGCGGATGTGATAGGCAACATCTCCCACATGTATGCAAGACCCTGTGACGATGTCGCTGTGAACGTCCTAGCTCCTGCGGATGCTGATGCCGTACAAACAGTCAAAGCGGAGTGCTCCGACTCGACACAAACGAATTCCGTTCCAACATCTCCGTCAGCAACGTAGTCTGAGAATTTCTCGACTATGATAGTCTGAGGTGTGATCGGATATGCTGCACACACATCGGGATCGATCTGTTTCCATGCCAATGCGACTGCGCAGTCACCATTGATTGCTAAATCATTACCCATCTTCAAACCTCCTTCATAACGATGGCATCCTTGGGGCACATCTTCGCACATATTCCGCATCCTTTGCAGTGTGTGAGTTTGATGCCGACCATCTCATTGTTCTCTACGATGATGCAGCTGTCAGGGCAGTATATCCAACATGTCATACAATCGATGCATGTGGACATGTCTACGACAGGTGTCAACGATCTCCAATCTCCGGTCTCGAATTTCTCGGCTCCTCCGCCGTGTACGCGTGAGCCTATGATCATATCCTTGTGATCCATCAAATCACCTCTCTAAATGCCCTGTTCAATGCAGCGAGATTCGCTTTGATCGCTTTTTCATTGAGCTTTCCTGTGAACTTGTGTACGATCTGGAATTCAAGTGCCTCATATGATACGACAGGTCTGTATTTGATGAGTGCACCCAACATAGCTGTGTTAGCTACGGGCCTTCCGATCTCTTCCATAGAGATCTTCGTCGCATTCACAGTGTGACATTCTGCATCGGTTCCGAGAACCTTCTTCAATTCCTCTGGCGTGCCAGCGTAATTCGCAATGATGATGCCACCTTTCTTGAGACCTTTAGCGACATCAACCTTTCCAATAAGCGTCCCATCCAATACTACGACAACGTCAGGCTCGTAGATCTGCGTGTGGATCCTTATCGGCTGTTCTGAAATCCTGGTGAATGCCCTGATGGGCGCACCCATCCTTTCAGGTCCGAACTCGGGGAAGGCCTTGACATATTTGTCCTCACCGACAACGGTCTCTGCAAGGATCTCACTAGCGGTAACAACACCTTGTCCGCCTCTTCCGTGCCAACATATTTCCATGTCCATATTGAACCAACGGACTAGATAATCAGATTAATCGATATAAAGGGAGTGGTCTTGCTTTATTCTTATAAGAATTATCAAGGATTTCGATGTTGGATGCGTTCGAAATACGAAGGATTTTGATACAATTATCCATTTTTTCTTGAAAATGGATTCCGAATAGGAATAACGTTTTAACCAATTCCATGTCTTTGAGCCAGATATTCAAAATATCTTATTGGTGGTTCATCAACATTCATCATTCTCATCAGAATATGTGCGGGCTGCCTTAAGCAACGCATACCCTCCGATAGCACCTATTATCGCGCACATCACACTTTGCAAGATCATATCTGTGCCAGATATTCCGATGAATGCTTCTGCGAATACGACGATGACGGAACCGAGTGTCAATCCGTATATCGCACAATCCGTGGACCTTCTGCTCACCGTCATGAAGTGGTCTATGACCTTGGTGAAAAGAAGTGCACCTGCTATGCCTCCAAGGGCTATAGGGACTAATAGGCTCATATCGAAATGTCTTATGGCACCGGTGAATGCTTCATAAATCCCTAGCACGAGCAGTATGGTGGAACCGCTGATACCTGGTGCTATCATAGCGACGACGACGATCATCCCTGCGAAGAACATGACGATCCAATTCGTATCCAATGTGAATTCTGTCAGGTGTTGGATGGCGAATATGCTCAAGATTATCCCTACGCTCACAAAGAATGCGAGCCAATTCGGTACCGTGTACTTTTCTCCCGTTCTAGTATAGCTCCTTATCTCTGGAATCTGTATGAGGATCAATGCACCGAACATGAAGTACAGGGGTACTTTGTAATCTTCCATCGCTTTGTTAAGAACGATGGCGCATACGACATATCCTAGCACAACGCCTATGAATACGGTCAAAACGAATCTGAAATCACTTATCAATTTAGTTTTGAGGTTTGCGAAGTCGGTTATCAGTCTATCATATATCCTGAAGACAACGGCGACCGTGGAACCACTTGCCCCTGGGAATTGACCAACGACACCCATGAGGATCCCCACTAGGAAATTGTTCAGTGACTTCATGACCACGTATGCCGAATTGGAATCAGTATAATTAGTTTATCGCAGTGTTCTGGTCAAATCGGACATCGGTCCATGTTTCACACATGAATTGGACGGAAGCCGATTAAAAATAATACTAAAATGATATTTGTATTAAGAAGTGGGCGTCATTACCTATTTAGGTAACACTGTCTTTTAATATCCACGGGACATTGGACAACTCATGACTTCTGGTAAGAATAAGTTAATTGCTCTATTCGCAGTTGCCATCGTTGTCATAGCCGGTGTTGTCATCTTCACGGCTGATAACAGCAAGGATGATGGCGATTTCACAGTCACTGATATGCGTGGTAGGATAGTATCGATACCATCGAATGTCGATAAGATCGTCTGTCTTTCTGCAGGATCGCTCAGATTGGTGGAATATCTTGGTGCTGCGGATATGGTAGTAGGGATCGACAAAGAAGACAGCAATGTGTCTAAGCCTACCTATTACAAAGGAACATATCATATCGCATTCGATGTTAAAGGTATTGCCAATGTAGGTAACGAGGAGAACTTCAAAGCGATCAAAGATACAGGTGCACAAGTCATCATCTCATCCGCGACGGATGTGTCCAAACTCGATGACCTCCAAGATAAGACAGGAATCTCTGTTGTAGGTATCGATGCAGGAGGCAACAGAGGTGTTGCCAGTGATGAGCTTTCGAAAAATCTGAAGCTTCTTGGAAAGGTATTGGATAAAAGCGATCGTGCCGATCAATTGACGAATTACATCAAAGATACGATAAAGACGATGGAAGATCTTTCCAAGAAATCCACTGTCATCAGGGATGCGAAATGTTACCTCGGCGGTATGTTCTTCTACATGAAGGGAGGATTATACAAAACCACTGGAAATCTCGATCCGTTCTCCATTTTGGGTGCTAACAATGTGATGCCATTCAAGGAAGGAAATCCATATGATACCAAAGTTCAGGAGGTCGTCATCGCCAACCCCAACTACATGTTCATCGATTCCATCACGATCGATGCAACCAAAAAACAGTTCGATGATGATAAGGAATTGTTGAAGAACGTCGATGCAGTCAAGGAAGGAAAGATCTATTCGCTTTTCGTGGACAGATTCTACGGTATCAATTGGGAATCTGAACTGATGAATTTATATTACATCGGAAGCGTTCTGGACCCTAAGGTATTCGACTACAATGTGGACGAGAAGATGCAATCGGTCCTTGACATGTTCTATCCTGGTATCGGATTGAAGCTCAGCGATATCAAGGACAAACAGGGACCTGGTGCTGGAGTACTAGACTGGTGATGTAGGTGGATTACAGGATCTATGATGTCGAGGACGAATCTACAGATTCCGAAGAATCATATAAGGAGAACAATAAAAGAAAGCAAAGATGGATGCTCCTGATCCTGTCATCCATCATTCTAATTGCCTTTATATCTCTGTACATCGGGAACAAGACATTCGATGTATTCGAGATAACTCGTGCCATCTTCACAGGTGAAACTTCTACAACGATAGGGGGTTTCATCTGGAAGATAGACATCCCGATAGCGATTGCAGCCATACTGTCCGGTGCGATGCTATCGATTGCGGGTACGGCGATGCAGTGTGTGTTGAGAAATTCACTTGCATCCCCGTACACCCTTGGAATATCCAATGCAGCCGCATTCGGTGCGGCATTCTCCATAATATTCCTTACGGGGAATATGAATGCGTATTCTACTCCGATCTCTGCTTTCGTCATGGCGATGGTAGCTACTGGGCTGATCATTCTATTGACCAAGGTCACCAGGGTATCATCCGAGACCATGGTCCTTGCAGGTATCGCGATAAGTGCGATATTCTCTGCAGGGATGACATTGATGCAATATATTGCTGACCCGATACAGTTGAGTTCGATCGTAACATGGACATTCGGTTCGGTCTCGCATACGAACTGGAAGTGGGATTTTGTACTGTTGGTGGTGATGTTGGTCGCTGTCCTGTATTTCTATCCAAGGAGATGGGATATGAATGCTATGAATGCAGGCGATGAGGTTGCCAAAGGACTGGGAGTGGATACCAAGAGATTCCTTACCGTCGGTATGTTCATGTCTGCAGTGATAACCGCATTCGTCGTTTCAAAATTCGGTGTGATATCATTTGTGGGACTTCTCGGACCACATATGGCAAGGACGATAGTCGGCAACGATCATAGATTCTTGTTGCCGATGTCCATGCTCACAGGGGCATTGTTGCTTCTCGTGGCAAATATTATCGCTCTCAACGTTGCATTGCCTAGGATACTTCCAGTAGGTCTGCTGACATCGTTGATCGGAGGACCTACATTCATCTACATGCTCATAAGGAGGTACAGAGCATCATGAGATTGTGCATATCCGATATCAATTTCGAATACAACGGTACCGAATCCACATTATCTGATATCTCATTCGTAGCTGATAAAGGGGATATCATATCAATTCTCGGTCCGAACGGTGCTGGTAAGACGACATTGCTGAAATGCATAAATCGTATCCATCCTCCAAGATCCGGCGTTGTTCTCGTAGATGATGAGGATCTTAAAGAACATACAAGGGATGAGATAGCAAAGACCGTAGGATACGTACCTCAAAGGGCCCATATCTCTGGAAGCACGGTCTTCGAATCCATTCTTATCGGTCGTAAACCGCACATAAGGTGGGATGTGACGAACAGGGACTTGAAACTGGTTGGGAGGATCATCGATATCATGGAATTGGATGCGATATCCGACAAACCTGTAGATCAGATATCCGGAGGGGAATATCAGATGGTTCAGATAGCACGTGCCGTAGCACAGGAACCGAAGGTCATGCTGCTCGATGAACCGACAAGCAATCTTGACATCAAGAATCAATACGAGGTCATGCACAGACTCTTTCACATAATCAGGACGAATGACATCTGTGCTGTCATGACCAATCATGATTTGAACCTAGCACTCAGATTCAGCAATCGTTTCATATTGATGTCCGAAGGTAAGATATTCGCTGCCGGAGGCCCAGAGATAATCACGAGTGAGAACATCCGTCATGTGTACGGCATCGATGTCACTGTAGGAGAAGTGAACGGATACAAGGTCATAGTTCCGAATGAACTAGACCATCTGTTATCGCTCAAGGCGAATGACTTCCTCTCCAAAAGGAAGAAGAATCCCAAACAGGCAGAGTTCTTCAATGAAAGGGCCGACACATGGGATCAGATGTCGATACATGATATGGAGAAGGTCGAGTACATAACCAATCTCCTGAACATCAAGGATGACAGCAACATATTGGATGTCGGTACCGGTACAGGTATAATGATCCCAGGGTATCTGAGGAGGATCGATGGGGGTCACGTCACTGCCGTAGATTATTCCGAGAGGATGATAGACGTAGCACGTTCCAAATATCCTGAGAACGGAACCCTCACATACAAAGTGAAGGACATCTATACGATGACTGAGAGGGAAGAATACGACCGTATCGTATGTTATTCTTGTTTCCCTCACTTTCCGGATCCCATGGGCGCGATACGCGTGATGTCACGCGCGCTTGTGAAAGGCGGCACGTTCACGATAGCACATTCCTCATCCAAGGAACACATCAATTATGTGCATAACACAGGCGGGAAGGAGATATGCAACGACTATCTTCCGGAATTGAGCATTATGAAGGAATTGTTCTCAGCGAACGATCTCGATGTGATATTCACGCGCGATGACGACGACTACTACATAGTGATAGGGATCAAACGTTGATAGGATCATCCCGATCCGTGGAGTAGGTTCAGTATCCTCTTCTGCACATCCGTGAGTTGGATATTGTCCTTGTTCTTCTTCCAAGGATCCTTAACATCCTTCAGATCCTTTATCGCTCTCAGGACATCATCGACGGACATACCGGAACCCTCTACCCTGTTGAATATGGCGGCCCTCATTATCAGGACGAGGAATTGTATGAAGTAGCGATATTCGACATTCTTCTCAAGATATAGCTTCAGCATGATACGGTCGTCATCATTGAACAGATTGTCGAAATTCCTTTCCGCCTCTCCCCTTATCGTCATCAATTTGGAGATACTTTCAGCATCCTTCTCTCTATTGGATACGACGATATCGAATCCTGAATTCGATGTCTTCCTCATTATAGCCTCACTATTCAATTCGACAGATTCTGGAGATATCAGGAAATAACGTTCATAGAATGGTATGTGATCCTTGACGAGATGTCCGTTCTTGATCTCCGATCTGCATTTCTCGATGAATGATAGGAAGGTCGCATCATCCCTCTCCGCCTTCAGCGGATCGAAGAAGATGTGCACATATTCTTTCTTGCCATTGATGTTGCGTATTATCGTCCTATGGGATCTCACATTGGACAGCTCATTATCCGTACCGCTAGGAAGGTCGGAACCATATTTCGATATGAGGGAATCGAATAGTTCAGTGCCCCCTCCGAGATGTATGATGTAAGGTATCTCTGCAGACCTTATCTTCTCCATATCGGATTGATTCCCATTGGAGATGCCGAATATGTGCAACATATCCTCATCCGTTGCCCATTCATTCATCTTGATATCATAGTTCGATTCTCTGGATGGTTTGAATGGTGCGCTATAACGTTCGAAGTACACAGGCAACATGGATGCCATGCCAACGATCACCTCGGAATCGGTCATCTGAGGCTTCATCAGTTCGGTATTCCCCATCACGGATGAACAGTTCCTATTGTCGAATATATCATAAGAAGTGAGCATCATCTTCGAATATCCGCCCCCTGAATTGATCCTTCCCCATATCCTGAAGAAGGAACCTATGTTCTCGCTATCGATCGAATGCGATATCTTCGATATGATGTCCGAGACTGAGATGCCTTGATACCTTATCGATGGAGCTATCCTGTTCTCGAATAAACAGACGGTCATGAGGCCCATGATGTATGTCCACGATTCGGGGAATGACGCGTGCAACGATTCCTTAAGGCCGATCTCTTTGGCGATGTTCTCGATGATGTTGAATCTCGTATCATTGCTTAACTGTAGAGGAGGTCTTTCTCTCTTGGTACGGTTCGGCATAATCTCCCCTGTATAGGGGTCCAGATGGCCGATGCATTTCCTCTTGTAAACATCCTTCTTCTTCATTTCATCATAGACCTTTTCATTGACGTAAGCATAGATCTTCCCGCTCCTCTTGTTCTTCAAAAGTACGATGGATGTCATTGATTTGTATAATGTGATATTATACAAAAATATTATTGTTTATACATAGTAAAATTCTCCAATTATTGTTTGAGAAAAAACTAAAAAAAAGGTTATTTTCGATGATTTATGCGTTTTATTCTATATCACTAATTATAATGCTAATAATAAGGGAATTGGCAGCAAGATCTGGTTAGAATGTCCAATGACAATTATTGGAACCTCTTGACATTGATAATATGAAAAGTTTAAATATCATTTTAATAAAAATTTCCAATCGGAAGATTCGGTGGTTTAAATTCGTTTGAGTCGAATGTGCTTATCGTCATGTGAGAGATGTCGGATGATGGATCTCACGGAGGAAATGATAGCATGATGTTCGACACATCGAAATTGGACTATGGTTTCATCCTCAGGCGTTACGACGCCGAGGCTGAGAACGACAACACGCCAGAAGCAGTTGCTGCAAAGATGCTTCCCACGGATCCTGTCCTTAAGGAAGTCGCAAGCGCAGTTCTGTACATGAAATTCAAAGAGATTGGAGCTGTTGTCACCAACGCATTGAAGACAGTTGCACCTCTTGACGTCATCAACAAAGGTCTCGTTGCAGGAATGGAGATCGTCGGTGTTCTTTACGCACAGCACGTTTACTACCTCCCCGAGATTATGATGGCTGCAAAGGTCATGGAAGTCGGAATCTCAATCGCTGAGAAACAGATCCCCGGTGGAAGGACGACAAAAGGAACAGTTGTCATGCATGCAGCTGAGGGAGACCCCCACGACATCGGAAAGAACATCGCAGCCGTTATGATGAGATCATCAGGATTCACGGTTGTCGACATGGGTAAGGATGTAGCAGTCACTGACCTCGTTGCAAAGGTCGAGGAAGTCAAGCCCTTCCTTGTCACCGGAACAGCACTCATGACAACAACAATGTCCGCATTCCCCAGGGCAGCAAAGATCCTCGAGGAGAAAGGAATCAACATCCCGTTCATGGCAGCCGGTGGAGCAGTCAACAGGGATTTCGCAGAGTCATTCGACCTCGGTATCTATTCCGAGAAAGCACCGCAGACACCTCCGATCGCAGACAAGATCCTCGAAGGATATGACTGGAAGCAGATCAGAGAACACTGGGATGAGATCGTTGGAGGCGAATAAACATGACAACAAAATTCACTAAGATGGCGTACGACAAAGCAGATGACATGCTTTTCGGACATGCAAAGAAGCCCGTTTCCTACGGTCTTGGAATCAAGGTCGGTGCAGGAAGGGTCATCCCTGAGATCAACTACGCTCCCAGGGCAGGAACTGAGAAATCGATCGAGAGGATCACGAAAGAGTACGTCGATTACATCTCGAAGGATGCGATCACAAGGGCATTGACCCTCGGATTCCCCGACCTCCAGCTCGAGACCGAGTGGGTCTCACAGATGGGAACAGTTCCCGGAATGGCAGCATCAGTCGTCTCTGGACAGAAAGCGATCACAGAGAAATACCACAAAGAGTACGGAATCAACCTCGCTGTAAGGCACACAATCCCTGACCAGCGTGAGGCAGAGCATGGACTCAGAGAGGGCATGGATAAGAAATTCGGATACCCCGAGAAGTTCATCGAGTGCTGTGAGAACGCATGTGAGAACGGTGCAGATGTCCTTTCAGTCGAATCCGTCGGTGGAAAAGAATTCGCTGACTACGCAGTCACACACGGAGATATCACCGCTTTCCTCTTCGGAGTAGGTTACCTCGGATCTATCGATATGGAGCACATCTGGACCGAGATGGTCAGCATCGCAAAGAAGAACAAGGTCATCCCCGGAGGAGACACCAACTGTTCAGGTGCTAACGTTTCGATGTTCATGGCAGGCGGTCTCCTTGACAACGATGTTCAGAGGACATTCTCCGCTGTAACAAGAGCAATCTCCGCAGCAAGGACAATGGTCGCAATCGAAGCAGGTGCAACAGGACCTGACAAGGACTGCGGTTACGAAGGCCCCATAATCAAGTCGATCACCGGTACACCTACCGCACAGGAAGGAAAGAACTGTCAGTGTGCCCACGCAGATCTTCAGGGTAACCTCATGGCTCAGTGCTGTGACCTTTGGTCCAACGAGTCCGTCGAGTACCACCCTGAATTCGGTGGTTCATCAGTACAGTGCTGGCTCGGATCACTCGGTTACGAGACATCACTCATGAACACTGCAATCGCAACAGGTCAGGGCAAAGTCCTCAGGGACCTCTACATGACCACAGACAGGACCAGGGGTCCTGAGGGATACATCCTCGCTTACGACAATGCATGGCAGATCGGTAAGGCAATCGCCGAGAACGGTGACAACTACTACCTCCGTGCAAAGGCAGCAGGTATCACAGCAGCAAAGATCATCCGTGTAGGATACGACAAGAAAGAGCTCATCCTCACAAAGAAGCAGCTCGACGTCCTTGACAAGATCGTTGTCGAGCTCGAGGCACTTCCTGATGACGAGGACAAGTTCTACGACTACTGCGTGAAGAAATACCAGCACGATGTCCCCACCTTCAACCCGAAGTCATACGGCTTCTGAAGTTAGGAACAGTACCTCCAGACCGGCCTTACGGCCGGTCACTGAAACCTTTTATCGGCATGCCCACAGTAATCCTCTATTCCTCAAAACCATTTTTGCATGCCGAGCTATTCCTCTATCTTCTCAAAGAATAATAAAAATGGTAGCGAATGCTACCAAAATGATGATCATTCGATCTTTATCTCAACGTCCCTCTTGACTCCCATGTCGCTTGCGACCTCGACGGCTTTGATCATCGCACATGGGACGGGACATGCAGCATGAGGGAGTGTCTCACTAGCCCACTTGTAGATATTGGTCTCTAACATAGGGGCCTCGAGTTCGGTATATGGATTGACGGGTTGTACTCTCCAAGACATCTTCAATATATTATGGCAATCGCTTTCGATATCGAGCTTCACCATGGCATCATCCTGTTGGATCGCATGGATGATGGTCTTCATCTTACATACACCTGCATCGCAGGTCACCGTACATTCATTGGTCATGTAAAGAATAGACGAATCGAAGATAATAATGATTTCTCACAGTTCCTTCATCTTATCTGGGTCTATGCCGAACACTTTCATTATCTTCATCTGTGTGTTGTTGATGTTCGTAAAGAACGGCGTATCGAAACCAGGGATCGTGATCTTCTTTATGGCCTCCATCTGCCGTATTATGTCATCCAGAGAGATATTCGTCAAAAGTGCACTACTCTTCAATTTGTTCATGATCTCTGAATACAAAGTGAGTGTAGCGAATTGGATGAATATCCTCCCCTCATAGATGTTCTCCGCATAGAGTTTCAATTTGGTACGATCTGCTTCATTCCTAAGATTCTCAAAATTCCTCTGTACGCGATCCCTCTGAAGATAGTATCTGAACGCATTCTCAGGGTTTTTCACAGTATTGCTTATCATCACGATGAAGCCTGCGACAGTGTTGTATGTCATTATGGCTTCACCATTCTCCTCTACAACCCTTCCGTATGAGGCATTCCTCACGGTGAAGTATTTGTTGTAGAAATCCTCGTGTTCAGCAACATAGACATTCGTCTTGAGTTCCTTATGACATTCCTCGATCAATCCCAAGAACAACGAGAACTCACGTTCGGCATCCGATGAACTGAATATGATGTGGATGAAACATCTCTTACCATTGATGTGATTCATGAATGACATGACGAAGAACGGTTCATTCTCCACCATCATGTAATTCTTCAGATCCATTATCTTGTCCTTCACACGGTCTATCGCATCCCTTGCGAATTTGGTCTCTGGGGATACCCTCATGATGAAACGATGATTGGTCGAGAGTAGGTCATTGAGATTGTCCTCTGAGAAGTAGTCCGTATCCAGTACTTCCAACGTCTTGTTGATATCCAACCACGATTTCTCATGTTCTCTTCTGCGGATGTCGGTTATGTTGACAGGCATACGGCTGTACAGGCCGTATGTGATGGGGATGTTGGATTTCACGCTATACACCATCGTGAGATACGTGGTCGGATTAACGATCACAAGCGGAAGATCATTGAAACGGATCGTCTCCTTCCTGTTGTCATATGACGATATCGACGATGTGTGTATAGCATAGAAATCATCATCGAATCTGTCCCTCCACTCTCTGAAGAATATGAAGAGATTGTTTTCGGTTATATCTCCTAGTGATTCGGATAGGACCTCGTTGGATATCGGTTTGTTATACGGGGTGTCACAATCGATGGACCAATTCTTTATCCTCGACATCTCGGATTGTTCGGAAAGATTGAAGAATATGCACGAGAGCAATAACTTCCAATTATCCGGAAACGCCTGTTTCATCGCATAGGTCAGGCCTATATTCTCGGCGACGTTGTTGAAGAAGAACATATGTCCTATCGATCTGACTGTAGCGTATTCCTTCTTACTGTTTCCTCTGTTCGGAACGATTTCTCCGGTAACAGGATCCACATGTCCAAGGCATTTCCTCTTACATTCGCATTTCTTGAGTTCTGAATTCCAAACGGATTCATTCAGATATGCATACACCTTCCCCGTGGATCTGTTCTTGAGGTACACAATCGAGGACATTAGGAATGAATAGGTTTGTGTGATAAAAAACTGACTGTATTTTATACATATGATGTGCAGTTAATGTCTTGTTTTTCTGCATAAAAACGGTGATTTTTTCTAGAAAATGATGTGAAATGGATGTAAATCAATCAAAAATCATGCAATATCCATCTGGTTTACATGATTGTTATAAATATGTCATGTAAAACTTTAGTATATATTGGTGGTGTTATATACTAATAACAATAGCCAGAGAATGATATCATGACGTATGGATTATCACTTGATATTGGTACCAGCGGTACGAGAGCGCACGCAGTCGATCTTTCTAACGGCAAGATCATCTCAACAGCGATGACGAGCTGTCATCCACTGCCTGGTGCCAATATAATGGATCACCTCACATTCTGCATCAATGTTGGTAGTGATATCGCACACAGGATCCTCATGGACACTGTGAACAAGGTCATAAGGAACCTCCACGTCAATCTCAAACAAGTAGAAAGAGTAGCCATATGCGGGAATCCGATACAGCTCTCACTCTTTCAGAACATCCCTGTGGATGATCTCGCATTCGCAGGTGAGAATGCGCACAGGGTCAACAATATAAAGCAGCAGAAGAGGGACGCAGGTGTCTTCAATGCTGCGGACGTTGGTATGGATGTACCTGATGGTGCCGAACTTCTTGTTCCTCCTGCGATAAGGCACGAGATCGGTGCGGACGCATTGGCGATGATGTACAAGAGCGGATTCCTCGATCAGAAGGAGAATTGTCTTGTCACAGATTATGGTACGAACGCCGAGATGGCCTTGAAGGTCGGCGATGATATCTACACAGGTTCTGCAGCCGCAGGGCCTGCGATGGAAGGTCAATCGATAAAGTATGGTATGTTGGCATCACCCGGTGCGATCTGCGATCTTGAATACGAGTTCAAATGGAGATGCAAGGTCCTTGACGATGATATGAACGTCGGTGTCGGGGATCAATTCGACTTCGGTCTCGAGATGTGCACGGAAGAAGGTCCGATGCACGGAAAAGCGAAAGGTATCACTGGAACGGGAGTCATAGCGGCTGTCGCGGCTGCGATGGACTCGAACCTCTGGAGTAAAGGTAAACTTACTACATCCGACGGGAAACTGCACATGCAGGACGGAGTTTATATCGATTCCAATGACATTCTCGAGGCATGTAAAGCGATAGGTGCGATGAGAGCAGGTCATTTCGCGCTCATCGAACATGCAGGGATCAAATTCAGCGATCTTGACATCATGTACATGGCAGGCGCATCAGGTACGTACGTGGATGCGGTCAAGGCTAGGGAGGTAGGATTGCTCCCGCCGTCATGCAAGAGGGTCTATCAGATAGGTAACACGTCCTTATCCATGGCGACCGACATCCTTATGAAACCAGAGCTTCTCGATGAGTTACAGGACATCGCCAATCAGATCAGGGCCAATCACATCATGTTCGCGACCGATAAGACGTTCGAGGAGATATATATCCAGGAGCTCGCGCTCTGGGAAGAGGGCATGACGATGGAGATGTACAACGAGAACCTTGCACGTTCTGGAATCCAGCCATTGCCTCCGGTCAAAGGATCGCCCAAAGTATTCAGGATCGTTGAACGTGATATCCCAGATTATGGAGAGTATGGTCTCAAGATCATGGATGACATAGGTACTGTGTTGAACGGCAGATTCGACGGATGCACCAAATGCGGATTATGTGTGAAGGAATGTCCCGAACATGCGTTGAGCATGGATGAGGACGGAACCTTCCACGTGAAGACAAAGAACTGTCTTGGTACGGCCTGTTACAGATGTCAGATGAAATGTCCTCAGAAGGTCTACAAATACGACCAACTGAGGCTTTGAAGCATCAGAGGAACAGGGACTTGGAGAATGCTTCTTCGAGTCCCTCCCCCGTTTTTCCAGAGACCATGAAGATCGGTACGTTGGGGCATATCGATCTGAGCCATGTGGATACCTCGAACACCTTCTCGAAATCCACTGCATCGATCTTGTTGATCCATAGGACATCCGATCTCTGAAGTTGCATCCTCAGGAAATCCTCTTTCTTCTCCCTCAGTCTATCGAAACGCATAGCATCGCAGATGCCGATCGTATTGATCTCATCCTCAGAAACGGTCCCGCGTATGAGTTCCCTGACCTTATGCGGTAATGCCAACCCTGTCGGCTCGATTATGACGACATCCGGATCCAATTCACGTTCGATATCTCTCATGGTGGATTGTAATGTACCTGAGAGTGTGCAGCATATGCACCCTTCCTGTAATTGGATCGCGTTCAATCCATTGCTGCTGATGCTCGCACCATCGACACCGATCTCCCCTGCTTCGTTGACAAGGATGGTGACCTTCTTCCCATCTGCGATATATCTCTCTGCGATCTTGATCAGAAGTGTCGTCTTTCCACTTCCAAGGAATCCTCCAACGACGTGGATTATCATGCACTGGCAATCATCGGAATAAGTTATAAGCATATCCTAATGACATAGGTGCAGGACCATACTGTGCAGGTGGAATCGCCCATTATGATGGTTAGATTAAAATCATAGTAACAATGATTATAGTCCCATGGGGTTAATCAAGGCCATCACAGGATCCATCGGCGGTACGATGGCGGATCAATGGAAGGAATTCTTCTATTGTGAATCGCTACCGAAGGAGGTCCTTGTCACCAAAGGTAAGAAGCAGGTAACGAAACGTTCTACGAACATCCATGGGAACGACAACATCATCAGCAACGGTTCTGGGATCGCAGTCGCTGACGGTCAGTGTATGATGATCGTGGAACAGGGTAAGGTCGTTGAGATCTGTTCGGAACCTGGACAATATACATACGATACATCCACGGAACCGAGTCTCTTCACAGGCGGACTCGCCAAGGGAATAAGGGACATGTTCCATACCATGGGCAAGCGTTTCACATACGGCGGAGCCACTGGTAAGGACCAGCGCGTGTACTACTTCAACATAAAGGAGTTGGTCGATAACAAGTTCGGCACATCCCAGCCGATCCCATTCCGTGTTCTCGATAAGAACATCGGACTTGACATCGATGTATCCGTAAGATGCTTCGGTGTCTATTCATATAAGATATCCAATCCTATGCTCTTCTACGCGAACGTATGCGGTAATGTCACCGATACGTACAGGAGAGAGGAGCTCGATACACAGCTGAAGACCGAATTCATAAGCGCGCTTCAGCCTGGTTTCGGTAAGTTATCTGCACTCGGACTCCGTCCGAACGAGATCGTCACGCATACCACAGAACTTCAGGATGCGATGAATGAGGAACTCTCTGCAAAGTGGAAGGAGCTTCGTGGACTCGAGATCGTAACAGTGGCGATAGGATCCGTCACGCTCCCTCCAGAGGATGCGGAGATGATCAAACAAGCACAGCGCACAGGAATGCTCAGGGATCCTGGTATGGCAGGTGCGACACTTGTCGGTGCACAGGCGGATGCGCTCAAGGCAGCAGCATCGAATGAGGCAGGTGCGATCACAGGTCTGATGGGTGTCGGGATGATCGGAGGCATGGGCAACGGTATGGGCATGAATGCCAACCAGTACTACAACATGGCCGATCAGCAGAGACAACAGACGATGATGCAGAATCAATCCGCAGATGGGTGGACATGTCCCCAGTGCGGTAAAATCGCCACAGGCAAGTTCTGTCAGGAATGCGGTACGAAGAAGCCCGAGGGAGATGGCGGATGGAAATGCTCATGCGGCACGACCAACACAGGCAAATTCTGCAGCAATTGCGGTTCCAAGAGGCCTGAGACGGTATGTTGTAGCAAATGTGGATGGAAACCTGCAGACCCTACGAAGACACCGAAATTCTGTCCTGAGTGCGGTAATCAGTTCTGAGGGGTTCCAATGGGAGATATCATCGAACACAAATGTTTCAAATGCGGTGGCGCATTGAAATTCGATGTCACCTCACAGAAGGTCAAATGCCCATATTGTGACGCGGAGTATGAGGCTGCCGATCTTATGGCCGATGAGGAGTCAAAGGTCGAATTGAAGGACGATATCAACATCTCCGCGGATGCAGGTAAGGAGTGGGATTCCAACGAACAGGATTCACTCACAGTCTATTGTTGTGAATCCTGCGGCGGAGAGGTGTATTCCGACGAGAACACATCGGCGACTATGTGCCCTTACTGTGGTAATGCGGTCATTCTGAAAGGAAGGTTGAGCGGTACGTTGAAACCGGATCTCGTTGTTCCGTTCAAGAGGACCAACAAGGATGCCATCGATGCATTGAAGGAGAAATGTAAGGGCAACATCCTCGTACCTAAGGGTTTCATCAATGAGAACGAGCTCAAGGAGATCAAGGGATTGTATGCACCGTTCTGGATCTACGATGCCGATGTGGATGCCGAATTCAAATTCATCGGAGTGAACGAGAGGAGGGTATCGAACGAGAATGAGGAGATCATCATAAAGGATTATTACTCCGTCCTTCGTGCCGGTAACATCAGTTATGAACGTGTCCCTGTGGACGGTTCCAATAAACTCGATGATGATCTGATGGAATCCATAGAACCGTTCTATCATGATGATGCCGTTGATTTCAAGACGGCATATCTGTCGGGATACCTGGCGGATAAGTACGATGTCACGCAGGAGGAAGCGATACCTCGTGCATCCCAACGTATATCGAATGAGACCGAGGTAGCATTCAAAGAGACCGCTCATTACGACAAGATCACCACGAAAGAGAAAGGTGTCAAGATCTACAACACGACAGCGAATTACATATTGTATCCTGTCTGGTTGATGAATACGCAATGGAAGGATCAGAAATTCACATTCGCTATGAACGGTCAGACCGGTAAGATCGTCGGTAACCTTCCGATCTCCAATCCGAAGGCCATAGGACTCGGTGTCGCCATGTTCTTCATCATCTTCGGATTGTGTACAGGGATATTCGGTGCCATCATGGGCGGGGATTACGGTACATCAGCGATAATCGGATTCCTGTTCGGAGTGGTCGCGACCTTCTTCACAATTAAGTTCCTCATCGGACAGATAAGGGATGTCTGTTCTGACGATTACGCATCAGTGTATCGTAAACCGAATTCATTCAATCTGACGCGTAAATCCGATCGTTTCATGTACAGGGATCGCGACGTCATAAGGAAGAAATAAACCGATTCTGAATGGGGCTCAATGTCCCATTCCTTTTGATTTTTTTGGATGGAAATATAGTTGGAAGACAATCCTATATCATCATATTGAGTATGTCGATCCCGACTTCGCCATTTATGCGTGACATTTGATCTGACATCTGCTAGAACAATTGGATATCTGCATCCGTCCGCGTGTCCTCAGTTACTGATTCCCTACGTTCGGAATCCATCGAGAACGATTTGCCCATGTGCCTTCGGCACTGGAATGGACTTTCCTGACCGAAAATCGCCCTCGATATCGGCCTAAAATCGCTCCAAATCTTCCGTTTATTATGATAATAATTCATCTCCGTTCCTGGTGTTTCCATAGAAGTGGTTGATTGTACTTCGAAAGGTTCAGTACTGAAGTGTAAAAACAGTATTGGAAAAGTCAAAAAAAGTCAAAATATGTATGTTTGACTTTTCTTTATATATATATCCGAAAAAACAATATCATTCGTGAAGAAGATAGTTCGCGTACCTGATTTCAATAACCTGGATCAAAGTGTTATTCCAACAATACTCTCAGATCAGGAACGAATGTCCAAGATAATGGAAATGAATAAAAGATACCTTCACTGGGATGAGGTCAGGTATCGGGTTGAGGAGAATGAAGCCATATCTGTGTGGGCAATTATGAAAATCCTTCGCAATAATGGGTTAAAAACCATACACGTGTGCGGTTTAGATCTCAAATGTAGTCTTTTACCTGATTTTCAGGAGTGGCTACATCATATAGACCGGGATTCGGTAGGTTATTTCAATAAGGTTTATTACACATAATTTTCGTTAATAAAACATGGATGCATTGAATGTGAATGACGTTCACAAGCTCTATGGGGATAGAGAGGCTGTCAAAGGTGTTACCTTCTCCGTCAAAGAAGGTGAGATCTTCGGACTCATCGGACCGAATGGTGCCGGTAAGACCACGACCCTTAGGATGATCTCCACACTTCTGAAGATATCATCCGGTGATATCAAGGTCTATGGCAAGGATGTTAGGACAGAACCTAACGAGGTCAGGAGGATGATCAGCTATCTCCCTGAAGACGCCGGAGCTTACAAAGGACTCACCGGAAGACAGTATCTCGATTTCATGGCCACTTTCTTCGCCAAGGGTGAGGAGAAGGATAAGATGATCGCAAGAGGCATCGAGATTGCAGATCTCGGCGACAGGATCGACTCTAAAGTCGACACCTATAGTAAGGGTATGATGAGAAGACTTCTCATCGCAAGAGCGATCATGCCCAATCCGAGACTTGCCATCTTGGATGAGGTCACATCAGGATTGGATGTCGTTAATGCCTATGAGATCAGGGAGATAATAAGGGGGATTGCGAGGAGCGGTGTTTCCATAATAATATCGTCGCACAACATGTTCGAGGTGGAATTGCTTTGCAGCAGGGTCGCGATGATCAACAACGGCAGGATCGTCCTCGACGGCACGCCTGAGGATCTGAAGAAGAGGTATGATGCTGACAACCTCGAAGAGGTATTCGTCAAGGCGGTGGCAGAATGAATCACCTGTGGAATCTCGTTAGGAAAGAGCTCAGGGAATTATTGACGCCATCGTCCTTGATATCGATCATCGTCGTCGTTGTACTACTGAGTTCATTGGGAACATTCATGGGTTCCGAGATCAAAGGACAGATGAGCATCCAGCCTGTCGGATATTATGATCAAACGGGCGATGGCGATGATGGTTATGCTACATATTCGATCAATGAGCTCAAGAATTACTACAAAGAATATGGAATGGAACCAGATGAGTACATCATCGATCTGTCGCAATACATCAAGGACGATTCTCCTGTAGAAGATCAACTCCTTGATGCCATGAAGTCCGCAGGCGTAGAGTCATCACTCGTATTCAGCAAGGATTTCAATGATAACATAAAGAAATTGGAACGCGGGACCATCGACGTGTATTGGATACAGACCAATACGAGCGTATTCAGTTCACTCAACACCGTCATCGCCGGAGAGACCGTTGCAAGGTTGAACGATTACATCGGTAACAGGTTGGTATCCGAGGACCCATCATTGGATAAGAACGAGATAGACATAATCAAAGCACCTAGCCTCATGACGGGTTCAACATTCTTCAACGGAACTCTTCAGAAGGGCGTGACACCGGATCAGATCTATTCCGCTTTGGGTAATCAGACAATGTTCGTACCGATAATTATCATGTTGGTCATCGTGATGATCGGAAGTATCGTCATATCGTCCATCGGTAACGAGAAGGAGAACAAGACCATGGAGACCTTGCTGACATTGCCAATCAATAGGACGACCATCGTCAGCGGGAAATTGATCGGTGCATCAATCGCGGGGCTGATCATGGGCGCATTGTACATGGTCGGTATGTACTTCTACATCAATGGAGTGATGATAACCACAGGGGACGGAGTCTCGTTGGAATCATTGGGCCTCACACTCGATGTATTGGATTGGATAATGGTCATCGCGACGATGTTCCTTGCCATCATATGTGCACTTGGAATGTGTATGATACTCGGTGCATTCGCCAAGAATTACAAAGCGGCACAGACGTATGTGTTGCCCATCAGCGTATTGGCGTTGATCCCGATGTTCATTACGATGTTCGGTTCATACGGGGAACTTCCAATGATCCTGCAGGTGCTTCTGTTCATCATCCCGTTCACACACCCTATGGTCGTCATGCAGAATCTGATGTTCGGTAACATGGCGATGGTGTTCGGCGGTCTTGCGTACCTTCTTGTATTCGCATTCGCGATGATCTACGTCACGGTAAGGTTGTACAAGTCCGATATCCTTCTGACGGGTATAATCCTCAAGAAGAAGAACAAAGCTGAATGAGGGGATTTCCCCTCTTCAAACAATTTTTATTGCATTTGATATGATCAAATATCCAATGCGTCTTTGATCTCTGAGATCAAAGTCCCTATGGGGACTGTATCAGATGGGATGTCCGCACACCATGCATATCTTATCGTCATATCCTTATCGATGAGGAATAGTGCCCTATTGGTCTTCCCGATCAATGATTCACTCTTAGCTTTCTTTACGATGGCGTCATATGCTTTACAGATAGTCAATTCAGGATCCGAAAGATCCACGAATGGGGATCCTGTATGCTCTATCAATGCGCGATGGTTATCGATCGGTTCGTGATTGATGTTGATGATATCTACGCCTAACTCCTTGAATTCTTCATTTCTTTCGATCATTGATGAGATATAATCGGTACATGTCTTCCCATTGATCACAGGGAAGAAGTACAAGAGTATCGGGGAGTCGATGGCATGTTCAGATAATGTGAACTTACCCTCAGTGGAATCCAATGTGAAATCTATCGCTTTCTCGCCTACGGACAGCATATTAAGGTGACCTCATCACCCTTCTGATCGGGTGTTTTATCCATTCTACAGTGAATCCATTTCTACTCACTGGATGAACTTCATGAACGTGGTTATGTGTTTTTTTTGTATATTTTCGTTGTGTTTATTTTAGATTTTTGTTTAATAATTGATAAAATTATAATATCTTGCATCACTTATCGTCGGAACAATGAACAGATTATGGGAATGGTATGCGGGTGATAACGATTCTAGGATCGCAAGATACGCATCGAATAGGAAGGGCGATTCGGAATACATCGAGATGCCCAACAACAGACCATTCGATTATCTCAAATCAGTGTTCATATTCTTCGCCGGATTGGCGATCATTCTTGCAATATGGCAGATATATGCATGGTGGGCGAATGAGATTGATGGTTCACTGTTAGCATTTCCATATCCGATGGAATGTGTTGAGAGATTGATCCAATATTTCACACAGGAGGAATTAATTTTCGGAGTACCGTTGATCGAACATGTGCAGGCAAGTCTCGGAAGATGGTTCGAGGCATTCTTCATGTCTGCCGTCTGTGGTGTGACGCTAGGATTGATAATCGGTTGCTTCAAACAGATATATCCGATAGCGATCTCATCCGTCAACATCATTCAGATGATTCCCGGAGCAGCATGGATACCTGTCGCGATACTTCTGCTCGGTATCGGGGACGCGCCTGCAGTCTTCATCATCTGGCTCATATCTTTTGTAATAATCACGATCAATGTATCTGGAGGCATACGCCGTATACCCGAGGTCTATCTGCGCGCAGCCGATATGATGGGTGCGAACAAATTCATGAAGCTGTTCAAGGTCATAATCCCCTTCGCGCTTCTCGATACGATCAACGGTCTGCGTCTAGGGATGGGCAGCGCATTGAGGGTCCTGATATCTGCCGAGATGATCATCGGAACAGGGGTAGGTGTCGGTTTTGTCATCTCAGAGTTACGTGGCGTCCTCGACTATGTAGGCGCATTCGCGTGCATCATGATCATCGGTATGATTGGTCTCCTGATCGATAAGATCATCTTTATTAACATCGAGAAGTATGTCAGACACAAGTTGAACCTTGACGAGGATGTGTGATCGTATGATAGAATTGATCGATATCACCAAAGCATATTACGTCAAAAGAGACAAATCGAAGGCAAGGGTCGTTCTTGATGATATCTCGATGAAGATAGATGATAATGAATTCGTATGTTTCATCGGACCATCGGGATGCGGGAAGACCACCGTGCTCAATCTTATAGCGGGTTTCGAGAAACCTACATTGGGAAAGATCTACTGTAACGGAAAAGAGATCACTGGCCCCTCTCCAGAGAGAGGCGTGGTCTTCCAAGAATACAGTCTTCTTCCATGGCTTAGTGCAAAATCCAATGTCAAACTTGCTCTTGAAGCCCAGAACATACCTGAGAAGGAACAGGACGAGATGGCCATGGAGCTTCTGAAGACCGTTCGTATGGACAAATATGCGGATATGCGCCCAAATACGCTCTCAGGCGGGATGAAACAGAGGGTCGCTATCGCAAGGATGCTTGCGCTCGATCCAGAGATCATGCTGATGGATGAACCGTTCTCTGCATTGGATGCCGATACACGTTCGATGTTGGATTCAGAGATAGTCGAATTATGGCAAAAGAAACACAGAACGGTCGTCTTCGTCACACACATCATCGAGGAGACGATACAGATCGCTTCCAGAATCGTCCTGTTCTCGGATTCCCCTGGGAAGATAGTCCGTGAGTGGAATATCGACATCGAACATCCGAGGGATTTGGAATCACCAGAGATGATGCAGATCAAAAAGGAAATCAGTGCGGCTTTGACTGAGATCAGTTCAGGTCAGGAGATTTGATACAATGAATTCTAAACAGATAGGAGCGATCGCTGCAGTAGCTATAATCGCAGTGGCAGCCATCGCAGGAGTTCTCATTTTGAATAATAATCAGAACGAGGATGAATTCAAGGTGGCATACCTTGAGAAAGGTTATTACACATTTCACGTGGCATTCGATAAAGGATTTTATGACGATCTTGGATTCAAGGTAAAGCCTGTCATCGTCGGAGGAAGCGGACAGGATGCGATCAATGCGGTATTGGCTGGAGATGCCACTGTCGCTGCTACAGGGGATGCACCGTATGTCAACACTCTCGCATCAAATGGTCCCGATAAGTTCGTCGGACTCTGCATGTATGATGAGACCACCAAAGCATCTGCGGGACATAAATGGGTCACCACTTCAAAATGTCCTGTTAAACTTACACCGATAGAAGGAAAATCAGCTACAGATGCAGAGAATGATGCTGTAGCAGAGGCTATCAAAGCATATGATGGAACTCTTACTGTTGGTCTTGTCAGCGGATCCACCACACTTACGACATTCATGAAATGGTGTATGCATTATGGTATCGGTTACTCCGAAGAGAGTGGAACTAAAGAGAAGATCCAGATAAAGAAATTCCCTACAGGGGGAGAAGCCATCACAGCACTTGGTAAGGGTGCTATCGACATGCTCGGAGGAAGTAACCCTATACCGACCAATGCAGTCGATAAAGTATCTGGAGCATTCATCTGGGGAGATTGTAAGGTCCTTGGAGAACCCACTGCATCGGTCCTTTGTACTACCAAGGCGAAATATGATGCCAATGCTGAGAGAATGGAGAAATTCGTAGAGGCTACGTACAAGGCTAACAAATGGATATCGAAGAACATCGATGAAGCCGTAAAGATCTGTCAGACTAAGAGCAGTGTGAAGGATGTTGCAACGATCAAGGACGCTCTCCTTAACTCTCCGATCGAGGTATGTTGGAAGAACATCAATGGTGCGCTCTTCGATGCGTGGGCACTTACGGCAAAATTGAATGGATTCAAGAACATCACTTCTGAGACCTTCAAGAACTCATGTCCGATCGCGGATAAGATCAACGCATATGAGAAGATCCGTGACGAGATCCCTGAGACCAAACTATAATCCTAAACGGGGGCGTTCGCCCCCTATTTTGTTCACACATCACTAAACGATAGTGGCATTTTCATATGACCAAAGCATCCGCTGAAAGATAAAATTTGAAAAAAAATCGTGGTTGTATGGAGTGGGAGGAGGGAGTTGAACCCCCATCTGAGGATCTGCAGTCCCCTGCATGGCCGCTGTGCTACTCCCACATTGCGGTACTCAGGCTATTAAATCTTCATATAAAAAGCCATTGGGGTATGCGTCCCAGCGCATATCGCTACTTCAGAGCAATCATGTCCCTTTGAAGTTCAACGTAACCAGTGTTTCGGATTCAAATTATATATCTATCATAGATATGGAACCCTCATGCACTGCAAGGATGTGTCCGTCCGTGATGTGGATATCGGTCTGACGAAGGAGAATATCGATCTCCTGATGAAGGATTGGAAAGCATACAAGCGTGCAGAGTTCATCGTTCTGAAGAATGGTGACGATTATGCTACATTGCACATAGAGAAGGACGATAGTAAGGATCTGTTCTCCAAGGTATCGGGTTATGAGATCCTTTCCTTACCGGAGGGGACTGATTATGTGGAGGATCCTTCGATCGACGTTCTCAATATGCCTACCTTGGCATCGATACAGGATGCTCATCCGAATAAGACTGTTGTCATAAAGGGCATGTTCTCTCATGTGGTGTTCATCAAGGACATAGTTCCATTGAGATTGAAGGTGATAGACAACGTCCCTCCGTCACCATCCAAGCTTGGTGTGTTGGTCGACAAGGCATTGGCGACAGATCTCATCGATCTGCCGATCATTGTGGAGAAAGAGGACATAGATATGGGGAAGATGGAGCCTCAAGTCACAACGGAAGCGGTGATGTTCCCGTGCAAAGTATCCGGATTATCATCCAATAGACCATATTATTTCCTTGATGAGGCACCGACATTGAAACATGATGTCACGTTGATTGGATGTCACCTCTCGGAAAGAATATTTAGATCGTTATACAACTGTGACGTGCCGTTCATAAATGTATGTCCTGCGGATTTCACAGAAGGAAAGGGCAAATGCATCGTGAAATGCTGCAAGGTGAAGGAAGGTCACATCATCGACGGCGATGTGGTCAAGGTCCCATGGGGCGCTACGATACCAGAAGTGATAGATGCGATAAGATCACTCTTTCTCGATGAGTGAGCGACCTTTATTCATCGCTTTGTATCCCTCTTCGATGTTACCTGATTTACAGAGGAGTTCACCGAGGGTGTACCATGAATCGGCATCGTTAGGATTCCTCTCAAGATATTTCCTGAGATGATTGATGGCAGCATCGGTCTTCCCTTTGGATGCCATGCTCTTGCTCGTGGAACGGCCCCCAGTCTCCTCATCGGTTATGCGTAACATCTCATTCCTAGCGTTCCTTAGGAGAACATCCAAGGAATTCTCCGTCAACCATGGGTATCTTCCCGACATTATCCTTCTGAATTCTTTGACTTTATCGTCTACGAATTCACAATCAGGTCCGCGGAATAGATTCCTCGGGACGTTGATGAGCATGTTCCCGTGCTTTACGGATATGTGGTATGGGACTTGAGTCATTTCTTACCGAAGATTATGATCGAACCGTCGATATCCCTCTTCGAGATTCCGAATTCGGGCATATTGTCGATCTCGTAATTGTTGAACACGGGCCCATCCTTGCATACGCGCTTATCGTTGACCATACACGATCCACACAATCCGCATCCGCATTTCATGTGCCTTTCCAACGACATCTGGTGTTCGATGTGTACTTTGTTGAGGTATTTGTGCAGGAAGACCAACATGATCTCAGGCCCACAGGCGATGATCTCATCGTATTGCTCATCCTTCAGCACGCTCTTGACCATATCGACGGCATTGCATTGTTCTCCGTATGTTCCGTCATCGGTGCATTCCCAATGTCTCATGGAGAAATTCTTCACCGTAGGGACATATGGTTCGACCTCTTCCGCTGTCCTACCAGCGATTATGACATCCGCGGATCTCGCTTTCATTAGAGGGATGAGCGGGGCGATACCAATTCCGCCGCCTACGATCAGGATCTTCTTCTTGTCGTTCTGGTCGAACTTGTACCCATTGCCGTACGGACCTCTGACCTGCATCCTGTCGCCACTTCCAAGCTGTGCGAGTCTCTCTGTGTCCTTGCCTATGATCTTGAAGGTGATGGATTTCTCCTGTTTGGTTCCTGAGAGGGATAACGGGATCTCTTCCATTCCAGGGGCCCATACCATGATGAATTGCCCCGGTCTCGTTTCAGCATCCCATTCGAAGGAGATCCTTCTGGTGTTGCTGTTGATCTTCTTGCAGTCCTTGATCATGACGACATCACTCATGTGCAACACCTACCACGCTTTCGATTGAGCGGTAACCGTAACGTTTCATGAACTTGTTCATGCCTTTGTTTATTGAATTGAATAACATCGGACCATCGTTCATTATGGCTGTTCCGACCTGGAATGCACATGCGCCTGCCATTATGTATTCGAGGGCATCCTTGTAATTCGATATCCCTCCGACACCGACTATTGGTATCGATACGGAATTGTACAGATCCCATACCGCACGTACGCCGATCGGTTTGATAGCACTACCAGACAAACCTCCGACCTTATTGCTTAACACAGGACATCTGAATTCTGGGATAATTTTCATCGCCTTCAGAGTGTTGATGGCGACTATCGCATCTCCTCCGCCATCCTCTACAGCCTTCCCTATGTCCGTAAGGATATGTGTGTTGGGAGTGAGTTTCGCCCAGACAGGTATGTTGACAGCCGATTTTACGGCACTCACAATGTTCCTGACCATTATCGGATCGGTCCCTACCTCGATACCATATCCTTTTGCATGAGGGCATGACAGATTGAGTTCCACTGCACATGCGCCATAATCCTCCATCTTCCCTGCCAATGTGGCGAACTCATCAGGCGTTGCACCATAGATCGAACCTATGACATCCCCCGCATCCGCTGCCGTACGTATCTCCTCTTCGAAAGCTTCGATACCTGGGTTCGGAAGCCCCATGGCGTTGATGCATCCTGACGTAACTTCGATGAAATTCGGGTTCGCATGTCCCGGGTTGGCATTCGTGCCTATGGATTTCGATACTACTGCACCTGCACCGGACTTCAGGACCCTGACCATGGATTCTCCTGTCTCATCCAATATTCCTGATGCGAGAATCCCCGGACTCTCGAGTTCGAGGCTACCTATCCTGGTGTATAGGGAACTCATACTCTCCCCATTGTAACAATCTGTTAAAAAATCATTCGGTTATCAGGACGTTATCTAATGTTATATCCTCAGTGGTCGCGTTGGAAGCATCGATGAGGGTCTGTGGTGATAAGCAGAGCGTGCACCCAATCTTACCGCCACTGACATACATCTTATCATATGTTTTGCATGAGGAATCGATCACTACCTTGCATTGTCTCTTGATCCCCAACGGGCTGCATCCGCCTCTGACGTAACCAGTCAGCCTGTTTATATCCTTAACAGGAATGAGGTCCACAGATTTCTCTCCAACGGATCTAGCAGCTTTCTTCATGTCCAATTCCCTGTTGCCCGGGATGACGAATGCATAGTATCTCTCGCTTTTCCCCTGTGCTATGAGTGTCTTGAATATCACATTGATGTCGATACCGAGTTTATCGGACACTTCCAGACTGCTGATGAAATCACCAGGTTCGTAATAGATTACGTCATACGGCATCTTCTTCTGATCGAGGATGCGCATGGCATTGGTCTTCGGTTCGGACATGTTGCTGTGATTGCATTGGCCGATATTACACTTTCCAGTTGTCGTTGACTAGTATAAATAAAAGCCTCTTTCTGAAAAACAGTGGGTAACCTGTTGCAAAGGTAGAAACGTCTTCA
>ENA-UONY01000162-UONY01000162.1-human-gut-metagenome-genome-assembly--contig:-CS9-NODE-162-length-94763-cov-187.881573_pt1 | contig 94763 bp, 92 predicted proteins | sample MGYA00242465_ERZ724012 | MGnify/ENA metagenome assembly ERZ724012 | reverse complement strand
ACAGCACTGCGGATGGATATCTCGTTGCTCGCTAACTTTTAGCGGACAGCAATATTTTTTTTTCTGACCTTTCTACTCGGTGCGCTTCGACAAGCTCAGCGACCATAAGGGGGACCGAACAGCGATTTGGCAAGGTCTGTGAACGGAAGCGGTCGGTGGCCGGACGGTTTAGAAAACGACCTCGGACATCGCTTTGAGGTCGGGCTGGAGACCGGTCATTATGGAATAGCCGGTAAGGGCTTGGTACAGAAGCCAGCGGCGGCCCGATATGTAGGTGCAGTCAGCGGAGGTGAGTTTCATACGGGCCTCATCGTCAAAGGATGGTGTCTTATAGTTCGCCTCCAGGATCACCTTTTTCTGGCCTGAATCCTCGCCGGCGAAATCATCTGCGGTAAACTCTGCAATTTCAGGCAGAGCCATCGGCAGGGTGTAGATCACAAGGTCACATTCCTTGACGGCCTCCTTGAAATCAGAGATCGGATCCGGCAGGAAACCATATTCAGGCATAGTTTCCGCTATCGCTTGCGCCTTTTCGGGGGTTCGGTTCATCAGGATGGTGGCGAATCCAAGTTCGGCGGCGGCCACAGCGGCGGCCCTTCCCGCTCCTCCGCAACCGACCACAAGCGCCTGAGGCTGACGGTTGAACGTGCGGCTCAAGGTCATCAGGAAGAACTGGTGCATCTTCACGAAAAACTTGTCCCCGAAGTTGCCGATGAATTCCTCCACGATGCCCGGGAAATATGCCTCCACGACAGCCGTCACGATGCCGGTGAAGTCAGAATTATACGCCTCTATGCCATTGGAGCCTTTCACCAGAAGGTTCGTCGCACCGATGCGGGCCGCCGGTCCTGAAACCGCCCCCTCGCCTTTGCGCACCATCTCCAAGACCTTTGAATATGCCCGTTCCTTAAACGGAGCGGTGACGTTGACAGCGGCATATTCATCAATGAATCTCTGGAAGGATGCTTCAAAGTCACTGCCTTCGATCAGGTCGTATGAATATTCCCCGTCCTTCACTCCTTTGTAGGCCGCCTCGAAGAGTGCCGGGCTGCCGGATCCCTTGATCGGATCACCTATGAGACCATATTTCGCCATATTCCTATTTTTTGACTGGTGCGAAGTTAGCAAACCGCCTGACATTCTGCAAATCATATCCACAGAAAAGAAAAGTTTGGAAGATAGAACTAATTTAGTATATTTGCAAAGTCATTTGATGGGATTATAGGACAAAACAAGGTGGGCATCCGACCCCTTTTTAGGATACCTGCCTTTTTTTGATTACTACCGAGGGGAGGTGGCGCAAAAGATTGAGGAGCCGATAGTTCTTACGTCCTATATTATCCCTATAATGAAAAAGAGAACTTATTTGGTACTCCGCATTATGACCTCCATCAGAGTTGAGGTGGTCAGGCTTATCAAAGTGAGAGCGTACAAGCGCATCCGCTTTGGCAAGGTTGAGAAAGTCAGAAGTCACTATCGGAAAGTATAAAGGGTGCTGAAGATAGCCAGATAATAGGCTTTGTGCCGAAAGGCACTCTACTCTATCCCCTCGGTTTTATATTCATAAACGGCATATATGTTGCTGGAGGAACCGCGAAAAAAACCATTACTATGAAACTCAAGACCATTCTTACCGTGGCGCTGGCTATCGTGTGCTGCGGTCTTTCAGCTCAGGACAGGATTCATCTTGTGGACTCCCGCCGTGTCATCGAAGCGAAAATCATTGAGATCGGGGAAGTTGACATCATCTATAAGCTTTACAACAATCTTGACGGACCGGATTACCGGCTCTCAACCTCACGGATCGAAAGCATTGATTTCGAAAACGGTACAAGGCAAGTGTTTGCTGACGGCAGGAGGCTGGCGACAGGACCGTATGTTGACGGGTACATGGACGGGTATGATGACAGAGGCCTTGACTATCGCTGGGGGCATTACTATATGCACGACCGCAGGCTCCGGAGGCAGGAGCTTACCGATTACATAGGGTATTCTCTGTACGGGGGAAAATACAGGAAAGCATCGAACCAGTATATGTGGGGAATGATCCTGACAGGATTGGGAGTGTTTGCGGTAACCGCCACGACAATGGATCTCATATTCTCAAACAAGGAAAATAACGACCCGCATTTTCAGGATGAGTTCTTCAAGGATCATTCTGAGCGCAACTCTACCGGCTACGTTATCGGTTATGTTGCCGGGGCAGGTTGCCTCGGAGCGGGAATCCCGCTTTGGATCAAGTCCAACAAGACTTTCAATGAGATCGCTGACGACTACAACCGCAACTACGGCCGCCGCAATCTCGGTTACAGTTCCTCGTTAACCGTCGGTCCGACCCGCTCCGGAGTCGGATTGGAGCTGAACTTCTAAAATGCTCCGTGGAAGACAAGTCATTGAATATCAACATAAAAACTATCCCTCCTCCCTATTGTTCAAACAGAGAGGAGGGATACTTATTTTTCTGAATATAAACGAGTTAACCTCCATGTATTCCTTTTTTTATGGGAATACGGAATATTTTGACTAACTTGCAGTGCTTTGGGCCATGACCGCCGCGGCAATGGTCTTACGTGTGACTGTGCTTGAATTATGAACGCTTGTCACGCGACGGTGCGGCCCAGGCGCATTTTAACATAACTAAACAACTTAAAATTATGTCACTGAACAAAGTAATGCTGATCGGTAACGTTGGAAAAGACCCGGAAGTACGTTACCTTGATGGAAACAGCAACCCTAATTCAGGAAGCACGAAGGTGGCGACTTTCACCCTCGCGACGACTGAACGCTATCGTGACCGCAATGGAGAACTTCGAGAGAACACGGAATGGCACAACATCGTGGCCCGGAGAAATTCGGCCGATGTAGCGGAGAAGTACATCCGCAAAGGAACGCAGTTGTACGTAGAGGGGAAGCTGAGGACACGGTCGTGGACCGACCAGACTGGGAACAAGAGGTTCACCACAGAGATTACGGTGGACAATCTGCAATTGTTGGGGAGGAAGTCGGACAATCCTGGTGCGCAGGATGGAGGGCAGGCTCAGGGTGGTTACAATGCCGGACAAGGACAGCAGGGTGGCTATCAGCAGGTTCAAGGGTACGGTCAGCCGGCCCTTCGACAGGCTCAGGGACCGGTGAATGGTGCAGCTCAGGGGCCAGTAGGGAATGCGGCTCAGGGGCCGGCATACGCACAGCCTCAGTACCAACAGGGTGGTTACCAACCTGTGCGGCAACCGACTCCGCAACCAGTGCAACAGCCGGGATTCCAGCAGCAGCCGATCCAGCAGCCTCAGCAGCAGGCTCCGGTGAATCCGATCGAGGTCGCGGCGGCCGATATGCCGCAGGATGACCTTCCGTTCTAATATTCAAGAATATACAAAACGAATATTATCAGATATGAGTTCAAAACTTGACGTAGTCCTTGGCCTCCAGTGGGGAGACGAAGGAAAAGGTAAGATTGTGGATGTGCTTGCAGGTCGTTATCCGGCCGTGGCGAGATTCCAGGGCGGTCCTAACGCGGGGCACTCCCTCCATTTCGACGGCAAGAACTTCGTGGTTCGCAGCATCCCTTCAGGAATATTCCGTGAAGGCTCCACCAACATCATCGGAAGCGGTGTCGTTCTGGATCCGATCACGCTCCGGGAGGAATGCGCGAATGTGGAAAAGATGAACATCAATCCGAAAGAGAAACTGTTCATCTCCAAGAAAGCGAACCTGATCCTACCGACCCACAGACTTCTGGACGCGGCCTACGAAGCTGCCGCCGGTAAGGGTAAGATCGGATCAACCCTCAAGGGCATCGGACCTACCTACACAGACAAGATCAGCAGACACGGCCTCAGGGTCGGAGACATCCTCGCCCCTGATTTCAAAGAAAGATTCGAGAAACTCAAGGCCAGACATATTCAGTTGCTCTCAGACCTGCACTTCGAGTGCGATCCGGAAAAGGATGAGGCAGAGTGGATGAGCGCCATCGAATTCCTGAAGGGATTCAACCTGATCGACTGCGAGTATTTCGTGAATAAGTGGCTGGAAGACAAGCCGATGCTCGCCGAAGGGGCGCAGGGCTCAATGCTTGACATCGACTACGGTTCCTATCCGTTCGTGACATCATCCTCGACCACTGTCGGAGGAGTCTGCACCGGACTTGGTGTAGCACCTTCAAAGATCGGACACGTCTATGGAATATTCAAGGCCTACTGCACGCGTGTGGGCAGCGGTCCGTTCCCGACTGAACTTTTCGATGAGACCGGTGAAAAGATCCGCCAGGTCGGACACGAGTTCGGAGCTGTCACCGGCCGTCCTCGCCGCTGCGGATGGCTGGATCTCGTGGCTTTGAAATACACCGTGATGATCGACGGCGTGACCGACCTCATCATGATGAAGTCTGACTGTCTGGATGATTTCGATACGATCAAAGTCTGCACATCCTACAAGGTGGACGGCGTTGAGACAGATCAGGTTCCGTTCGACATCGCAGCCAAGATCGATCCGGTTTACACCGAGTTCCCAGGCTGGAAGAAAGATCTTACAGGAATCCGCAAGGAAAGCGAGCTTCCGCAGGAATTCAAGAACTATATCAAGTTCATGGAGGACTACCTCGGAGTTCCGATCAGTATAATCTCCCTCGGCCCTGACCGCGAGGCCACCATCGAGCGCTAAGATCAAGACTCTGCATCGCAGCACCCCCGAAAGTCAACTTTAACTTCCGGGGGTATGTAGTGTACGCCCAGTGGGCTGCTGCCTAGGTCTCTCGTGCGCAGATCCCTGCCTTCTCGCTCACGGGAAGTTGCTGCCTAGGTCTCTCGTGCGCAGAACCTGCCTTCTTGCTCACGGGAGGCTGCCGAGGTCTCTCGTACGCAAAACCTGCCTTCTTGCTCACGGGAGGCTGCTGCCGAGGTCTCTCGTGCGCAGAACCAGCCTTCTCGCTCACGGGAAGTTGCCGGGGCAGGTGTGTGAGGCTGCGGCATCAGAGACTCAATGTCAGTCCTATGGCCCAGTGCTTGAACTCCGGCCAGTAGTCGGTGCCCATGATGTTCATCGGGGAGTATTTCGCATAGAAGCCCACATCCCTTATGTTGAGCTGGAACATCACATCGACGGTGGCGAGATTGCAGTGCGCCCTCTTGTACTTGTTCTTCTGCTTCTCATCGTTCAGCCGGTACTTGTTCACAATTGAGCTGCTGGCGTTGAGATTGACCACAGGACCGACGGAGAACCCGACACCACGGTAAGCGTTGACACTAAGGATAAGCGGGAAGGTGACGCTGAACACTCTCAGCTTGGACACTTTAGGCTCGGCTTTCTCAGGCCATCCTCCGATCCGGATGTTCCCATCGTCATCTTTTGTCATCATTCCGCTCTTGGTCATGGCGAAATTCTTCCAGGAAAACCCGAGACCGTAGTTGAATGTCACGGAGCGCGATAGTTTGAAGTCATCGGTGCACAGATTCAGGAACACCTCGTACGAGCGTTGGGTTTTGAAATCCGGATTGCCCGAGTTGACATTCAGCAATGCCATGCCGAAATTGCCCGGCTCAACCTTATAGCGATGCCCGTATGATTTGGTCACCACCTTGCTGTAGAAAGGCACGTTGAAATCCAATCTGGAAAAGGCTCCATCCTCAGTTCTGTCCTTGCCGAAGGATAAGCTGAACCGTGTTGTGTCCTTGATGTCGATCTTGGAATTCGTATAGGTGTACGTGAAGGATGTGTCACACTCGGATCCGAAAATCTCCATCTTGTAGTAGACCTCTTTTTTAGGATCATAATGCTGTTTGACGGAATCAGGGCTATAGACAATCAGCAAGGAATCAGACATATAGTTCAACTTTTTTCCATCGGAGTTGTAACGGACCTTGACACCCGGTTTCTTTATCTGAATTTTCACCGTATCAGCCGGATCGATGATCTTGAATTCAGAACGACGTGTGGCACGTGTCTGCGCTGACGCGATGTGGACGCACAGCAGCGACACAAGTAAAACTGTAAATAACCTCTTCATATTCTTCATTATTATCTTTGCTTGAACATTTTCTTAAGGTCGTTCATGGTGGCTTTGCCCCTGAGATAGACCACAGTCACGTAGGCCTGCTTAAACGGTCCTCGGGCATTCTCGTCCAGCTCATAGCCCACCACGGTGTTGCCGGCGGAATCCTGCGTGACCTTTTCCTTTCCTATTCCCTTGATCTGGAAGCCAATATATTCATTCTCCCCGCTTCCGTCCGCCCGCAGCCTCAAAAGGGCATAGTACATCTGCCCTCCGAAGTAGTCGATTTTCCGGTCAAGCGCATTACGGGAATCAGCCTCCACCAAAGACGCAACCCTGTCAATCGCCCGGGATCCCGCCTTGAAGCTGATGCTGCGGAAATACTTCAGGTTGTAGGGTTTGAGATCCGAGCCGCTCACCTCCGACATGGAGATCCGGGACATGTCCGAGACATCCAGGATGGAGCCGCTGAACAAGCTGTCAATCTGAAGTCCCTTCTGGGCGTGAGCCGCAACCAGGGTCAGAAGGCATAGAAACGCTGTCAAAAGAACTCTTTGTCTCATCATTTTCCGAATATTTCGTTTAACTGTTCATCCACGTCAGTACCGCCGGAGAAAAGGTCGGCAAGGATGCAATCGACGTCGTTCATCACAACCTCCCTGTCAGTCACTTTCTGCCCTCCGACATACGCGACGCAAACATTATCCTTATTGTAGACACTCACTCCAAGAGTTATGAATATGCCGGCGCAGGCTGCCGCGGCGACCCGAAGCCAGACGGCGCGGCGACTCCTCTTCCGTGAATATTCATTCGTCTTCTTCCGTGAGAGGGACTTGCCGACGGCGAAGTAACCCATCACGGCGCGAACTTCGTCATATTCAGGAGCCTGTCCTTCCGGTGAGGCGAGGAAAGCCCTGAGTCTCAGTTCCTCGGCTTCGGAAAGAGTGCCCTCGAAGTACCTGTCTATATATTCATTAATCTGTCTCATACTCATTTCTGAATTTGTCCCTTAAAATCTTTCTTGCTCTTGAGATGTGCATCCGGACCGCCTCCTGCCGCATTCCAAGGTCTCTGGCGATGCGCTCGAAGGATTGGCCTTCATATTCGTGCTTCCGAACGATAAGCCTCTGAAGGTCTGTCAGTTCGCTGTCCACTGATTCCTCGACCTTCCAGAACAGCAGTTCCTTCTCCATCGCATCGCTGGCCTCATCCTCAATCTGTCTTCCATCCAGGCTGACCGTACGCCGGCCGCGCGCTTTCCGATATTCATCGATCTCAAGGTTTCTGCCCGTCCTTGAAAGCAGTCCCATCGCCTCCTTCACGCTTCCGACCTTGTACTTCCCACCCCACAGCCGACAGAAGGCATCCTGTAAGGTGTCTTCCGATTTCCACCGGCCCCGAAGGGCCAGGAACGCTTCTGTGAGAAAGTCACTCGTCATCATTTGAACTTTTCACTAATATAAACGAAAAGACCGGGATAATGTAACATTCTCCTGGTGATTTTTTTTTGATTGGTCGGTCTGGCACATCAACATCTCCTCTGAGTGAGTGTAAAAATCGCACGGTCTATTTCATCTTTATCGTGACCCCAAAGCACGATAGCGGGCTAAAAGCGAAGAAAATTTACCATTTTCGCCCGCTATCGTGAAATTTAAGCCGTTAAGAGCAGCAAAATAAATCGAAGACGTGCATAATTTGAAAATTAGTCTCCGCTGACTTAAAAGCCTATTGCGACAAGACCGACATCAAGGTTAGTAGAGTCCTCCGTTGATGGAGATGACCTGACCGGTGATGTAGGCGGAGTCAGGAGATGCAAGGAAACCGACGAGGGCGGCGACTTCCTCCGGCTTGCCGAAACGACGGGCCGGGATCTGTGCCTTGAGCGAGGCCTCGTCAAGGCCTTCGACCATATCTGTCTCCACAAAGCCCGGAGCCACGGCGTTGACCGTGATCTTTCTCGGAGCAAGTTCCTGGGCCAGAGCCTTTGTGGCGGCGATCAGGCCACCTTTGGCGGCCGAGTAGTTCGTCTGGCCCGGCAGTCCTTTGAGACCAGACAGAGAGGCCATGTTGATGATGCGGCCGTTGCGGTGCGAGACCATCGGCTGAAGGAACGGACGGGTGACGTTGTAGAAACTGTTCAGATCCGTGGACACCACCTTGAACCAATCTTCTGGCTCAAGCCAAAGCAGAAGGTTGTCCTTCCGCACGCCAGCATTGTTGACCAGCACCTCAACATAGTTGTCCGGATGGCTTTCCTGCCAACCGGTTATCGCCTTGACGGACGCATCCGTGTCTGCGACATCGAACTTCAAAAGTTCTCCGCGGCCACCAACCTCCTCGATCAGACGGATGGTTTCCTTCGCCGCCGCGTCATTGGAAACATAATTGACAATGACACAGAACCCCATCTGGGCAAGCTTCACACACACCGCGCGGCCTATGCCTCGGCTTCCGCCGGTCACAAAAGCGTATTTGGACATAAGATATTCAAAATTAATTTCAGTGCAAACTTACGCAATAAATCCTCATCTTCATAAAATAATAATCATAAAATGACGATGAGATTATTCATCTGAAAGACAGCGATTAATCAGTGGAGGGTGATGAAATCCTTGCCGAGGAGCTCGCGGCAGGTGAGGACGGAGGTCATGGAGACACCTAAGAGGCCGTGGAGGTTCAGGCTCTGGCCGGTGAAAAGGAGGTTTTTCAGCGGGGTGCGGGGCGATAGGATGGTGCGCAGAGGGGTTCTCCAATCGTGACGGATGCCGAATGCGGAGCCTTGGGGAGTGGAGGTGTAGCGGGAATATGTCAACGGAGTGCTGGTGTAGGTGCTTTCAATGCTGCCTTCCAGCCACGGAAGTCTTGGAGCCACCAAATCAAGACATTCCCTTAACTTTCTCTGCTTGGCCGATTCATAGGGATCTGCCGACTCGGAGGCAATCGCCTTACCGGATGCCGACGGATAGTTATCAAGCCCTTCCTTGCCCAAAATGAAAGGCATCGGACTCAACAGATCCAGATGCGTCACACCGCCTTGCGGTTCCGGATAAAAATGCACCATGACCGACTCTGTGGCAGACGGATCGGAATGCCAAAGATCCACACTTTCACGATGAATGAATATATTCCCATCGGGGAGGGCTACGCTTCCGTGCTTCAGACAGATGTTGGCCGTGAACACACCGAATGTGTTGTCCAAAGCTGAGATTCTTTCCTTATAGACCTTGCGAATGCCGTCCGAGACAAGTCCAAGAGTCACAGCGGGATGGGCATCGGAGATCACCCAATCAGCCTTCAACTTTTCCGTTCCGTTCACCTCAACCTCGGTAACCTTTCCTGACACGGCTCTGATCGAAGTGACCTCGGAACCGGTTCTGACAATACCGCCCATAGCGGTTATGGAATCCACCATCCTGCGGACTATCTGATCGCCTCCTCCTTCCAGTTTCCAAGCGCTTTGGATGAACGAATTGTTGATCTGGGCGAAAACGTACAATGGCAGGGACTTTCGCAGTTCCATCCGCATAAACGAACCGCTAAGTACCTGACGCAAAAGAGGATCCTTGATTGTGGAGCAAAGATATTCATAGGCGCTTCGGCCCAGAAGGGCATTCATCTCCACACTGTCGCCTTCAAAGATTTTGAATATGTCGTCTCCGACTTTTTTGAGGAAACGGGTATATTCATTGAGATTGTTTCTTTCAGCAGGGAAACGCTCCGCAAGCCGCTCCACGAAACGGTCGTGACCTGAGGCAAGCGGGTAGGATTGGCCGCCGATGACGATTTCATCGACACAATCGGGATTTATCTGCTTCCAAGGCAGGCCCATCAATCCGAAATATTCAAAGAAAGGGCGCAGGGACTGGCCTTCGCCAAGGCCTCCGACATAGTGGAGCCCCGTGTCAAAGATTCGCCCACCACGTCTGAAAGATTGAAGGCAACCACCAGGCTTGGAGGCTCGCTCAAGAATCGTCACCCGGAAACCTTTCTTGGCCAGAATGTAGCCACATTCCAGTCCGCCCAAACCGCTTCCTATGATTATGACGCTTCTCTCCACCTTGACTATTCAGATAGCATTTTATCTTTCCATTCTTGGAAAAACGCCGGGCCTACAGGATCGAACTCTCCGTCCTCGGTCGTGAACAACTGAACGGTCGAAGCCCTGAGGATCAACTCATTGTCTTTCTCGTTACGGATCTCGTAGTCAAAACAGAGTTTCGCGCCCTCGGCTGGTTTCCAAGTGATTGTCACGAGCAGGGTGTCATCAACAGTCGCAGCTCTTAGAAAACGCACCTGAAGGTCGTATATCGGGGCATAGTAGCCGTGTCCGCTGATCTGGAGGTAGCTGATTCCGTAGCGGTGGCCGAAAGCCTCACGGGCATCCTCAAGGTACTTGATGTAGTTTCCGTGCCAGACCATTCTGATCGGATCCACTTCCGAGAAGCGGACCTTGACACGCACTGTCTCGCTGATGGCCGGCATATTACAAATTCTTGATTATCAATGTGGAGTTGGTACCTCCGAAGCCGAAGGAATTGGAGAGGAACACATCGAAATGCCTTGACATCCTCTCAGCCGGAATCAAAAGCCGCGCGGAATCCTCGTCCGGATTCTCGAAATTCAGATTCGCGGCGATGAAGTCGTTCTTCATCATAAGCATCGAATATATCACCTCGCTCGCACCGGCCATCCACATCTCGTGACCTGTCTGGGATTTCGTGCTTGTCACCGGGACGGTCCTGTCACCGAAGACTGAGGCGATCGCCTTGGCCTCGTTGGCGTCTCCTACGTGCGTAGAGGTGGCGTGGGCGTTGATGTAACCGATTATATTCCTGTCAATTCCGGCTTGTTTGACCGCCATTTCCAGAGATCGTCTCGGGCCGTCCACATTCGGGGTGGAGATGTGGTCGCCGTTTCCGGAGAAACCGTAGCCGAGCACCTCGCCGTAGATCCTCGCACCCCTTCTGACAGCGGACTCGTAGCTTTCCAGAATCACAGTCGCGGCACCTCCACTCGGGACAAGGCCGTCACGGTCACGGTCGAAAGGACGACTGGCCTTTTCCGGCTCGTTTTCCCGGACAGAGAACGCCGATATTCCGTCAAAGGAAGCGACAGCGTAAGGATGGACCTCCTGCGCTCCTCCGCAGACAACCATTTCCTGGAGTCCGTGCTGGATCAGCAAGGCACCGAGACCGATGGCGTGCGAACCGCTCGCGCAGGCTCCCGACACTGTCAGGTTCATTCCCTTCAGTCTGAATATGCAGTCGAGATTCATCGTCACGGTCGAGTTCATCGACTGGAAGATAGCTCCGGAGCCGCACATCATCGTGTCCTTCTTCTCGCGGATAATGTCCACGGATTCGATCACGGGAAGAGCGGAGGAATCGTTGCCGTAAAGAAGGCCGACCTCATTGGCGGCAAGATATTCCTCATCCACTCCGGCATCGCGAAGAGCGTCCCTCGTGGCGCTGTAGGCGAATTTGGCCTGCTGCGGCATAAACACACGTTGCGAGCGGCTCAGTTCCCTCTTTAGGTCAGGGACTTCCACCTTTCCCGTCAAGGCCGAACGGAATCCTATCTCCTTTCTTTCCGGATCGAACACGATTCCGGACCGACCTTCGTAAAGGGAATCCCGAACCTCATCCAAAGTCTTTCCCAGGCACGACCAGATGCCCATTCCTGTTATCACTACCCTATTCATATTTCCTTAACCTCAAAACAATTATCCACAGGATTCGAATATATTCCAAGGAATATGTCCATAAGCACCTCTGGCTCATCGACATCATATTTCTCTAATTTTTTGAGATGGTGAAAGAAACGATCCTTCTGCTCGTCAGTGTATTTTCCGCCCTTGAACTCGTGCTTTCCGAAACGGATGTCGTGGGCGATGAAGTTGTTGGGAGTCAACCTGTAGCCAGCATAAATTCTGCGGTCCAAGAGCCTCGCCACCTCACGGTTATATTCAATACCAGGGAGGGAATCGTAGGCCATCAGGTCCTGCTCCGTTATCATCGGACAGAATGTAAGATGCACGTCGCCTTTGAAAGAGGTGATGCCGGAAAGGATGCTGGAAAGGTCCTCGCCCCGCTTTTTGACGTATTTTTCAGACCTTGACTGGTAAAGTTCCAAGGCTTTCATATAGTCGCAGGTCTCCCATTCGTAGGAGATTGAAAGAGGTACTATATTCAATTCCGAGAGGGCCTTGATCTTGTCCTCACGCTTGCTGATGCCGAACATCTTGATGATTCCCTGATCGGTCGCATCGTTGCCGTCCTTGGTGCGGCCGTTCCTTTGCGCGATCCAGACGGACTCACCCTTCTCCGTGATGGCGTGCCTGATGTACTCGGACAGATGGACGGAGGACTTGTAGAAATCCTTCATGTTGCCTCCTCGCTCCACCTTGAACATCTTATTGGACTTGCCGATGTCAATCACAAGGCTGGAACTCATAAGGTTGGCGCCGAATGTGATCTCTGAGGTCTGGAATCCGTGCGCATGCAGAACATTCTGGAGTACGGAGGCGTCCAGCATGATGTCCCTATGGTTGGACACAAAAAGATAGTGTCCGGATGGATCCAGATTCTCGATTCCGGAAACTGTGTAGGACGACATACTGCGTTTTACAATCTGCTCGTTGACGTACCACATCATCTGCTTTTGGAAGTCATACACTGTGCTGATGCTCCGGACTTCCGCACGTACATCCTCCACGTTTCTGTCCGGAAAGGCGAACGAGGACAGCAGTGGGAATAAATCGTTGTCTGCTATGCGGTGCATCGCCGCCGGAATCTCCTCGTCACGGTAAGGCCTTATGTCATCGAAGATGGTTTCGTCAATCATCATTTCTTATTTCTTAAATCCACGAATTTCACTGGTTTGCGGCTCTGGGCAGGGAACTTGACCTTCATGATTTCCTCTTTCGGAAGCATCTCCACATTAGGCGCGACACGGAGTCTCGCTCTGAAACGGTCCTTCAAATCCTTAACTACATCGCAGCCGGGATCGTGGGCCAACGCGACTTTAACGACCACGTCATCGGTCCCGGCCTCGGAATCCTGGACGTACACGACATAGTCGGCCACATAGTCCACATTATCCAGCACATCGTTTATAGCAGGTGGGTAAAGCGTTGTACCCTTGAGCTTTATCATATTATTCTTACGGCCCACAAGCGGAGTCAACCGGTAAGAGTTCCTTCCACACCTGCACTGCTCGACCCTCTTGGCGGCGATGTCACCGGTACGGAATCTCAGAAGCGGCATTCCTTCCACCCCGAGAGTCGTGACAACAATCTCTCCCTCTTCCCCGTCAGGAACCGGAAGGTTGTCCTCACCTATAATCTCCACAATGATGAGCTCAGGATGCACGTGACCGCCCACACCGTACTGGCATTCAGAGAACGTGGCACCCATCTCTGTCGATGAATATGTAGCATAGAGGTCCACATCCCACTTCGCCTTGATCTTCGAGCCGAGGAGGTTGAGCGAAAAGTCCTGATTCCTAAGTCCTTCTCCGATTCCGATGATTCTCTTGACGCTTGAGTTACGATAGTCTATTCCGTGCTCTTCGGCGTACTGGATGAGACGGAGAATGAACGAAGGAACACACATTATCGTGTCCGGTTTGATGCGCTGGATCGTGTCCCACTGAAGCTCCGGCACGCCGTTGCCGACACGTATGATTCCCGCGCCCAACTCTCTGATTCCAAGAAAGTACGCAAGTCCGGCCATAAAGCGTTTGTCGATCGTCGTCATCAGCTGCACGACATTGCCTGGATGCACACCGGCACACTCGAATGACTTCTTCTCATTATAGGCGAGCCTCTGGAGATCCTTCTCCGTACAGCAGAATGTGACCGGATCCCCAAGCGTTCCTGAGGTCGTGATGTAATCAATCACCTTGTCCTTAGGCACACACAAGAAATCCTCGTTGTAGAGTTGCAGGTCCTTCTTTTCCGTGAACGGAACCTTTACCAGATCCTCAATATGATGTATGCTTGAGACATCTATCCCGAAACGGGAAAACATTCTTTTGTAATATGGGGAATTGGCCGCCAGATAGTCCAGGGCCTCACGCAGTTTCTTTTCCTGAAAGTCCTTTATGGCTTCCACCGACTGGAATTCAATATCCTCTGTCATCTCGATAATTTCTGAAAGTCGATTAATCTTGCGAAATTAGGCAAAAAGAGCGGCAAATCAAAATCTTACCACGAAAGGCAACACGAAAGGCAACACGAAGGCAACACCTCCCACAGCACAAGAAAGTAGTCAAGTCTGAAATGGAAGCCGTCAAGCAGTCTCAAGGCTACTGCCGTTGGCCTTGGCTCGGCAAGTCTTCAAACCAGTCCAGGAAAAGGGGAAACCAGTCGGCTTTGGGGGAGGAGGTGCCGAAGCCGTGGCCACCGGTGGGGAATTGAATATACTTGTGCGGGATTCCGGAGTTTGTCAGGGCGTTGTCCATCACCACGGAATTGTGATAGTCAACGGTCGGGTCATCGAGACAGTTCACAAGGAAGACCGGCGGCATATCTGACGGAATATTCAGTTCCATTGACAAGCGGTGCCTTAGCTCCGAGTCATTCCGATGCTTTCCGAGCAGGGCCTTTCTGGAACGTTTGTGGACTATTGCCTCATCAGTCATCGTGACGACAGGATAGACGGAGACGATAAATGACGGAAGCGAGGATATTCCCTGATCCTCAATCACTTCCTCGCCACTGTTCAGGACAAGATGGCCTCCGGCGGAGAAGCCCATCACACCAACCTTGGAAGGGTCAACGGAATATTCAGAAGCCTTGCGCCGCACTTCCATCACGGCTTCACGGAGGTCATCCAACGCGTTTGGGTAGTGATTCTGAGGAATTGCCATATTCCCGAAAAGGAAATATCTTGTGCCGGCGTGACGGTAGTGGAGGACGAACGCCGTGAAGCCGGCCTCAGCAAGTCTCCGGGCGACTTCCGTGCCTTCGACCTTTCTGGAAAGCCAATAGTAACTGCCTCCGGGACAGACAATCACGGCGGCTCCGTTGGCCTTGTCCGGTTCGGGGAAGAACACTGAAAGTCTGCGCGCCTGCGAAGACAAGGCTGACAGCAAGACAGCCAAAAGAATCATCAAAGTCCGTCTCATAACTCCAGATGGAAATGAAGGTTGGCAGGAAGGCACGAAATGTTCGATGCCAGCATAACATTGTCCTCGTCACGGTCATAGGCATCCACCTCAACTTCAGGGTGCATCAGGGCGAAGATCAATGCGTACTCCCCTTGCCCGCAGCCGTGTATCTCAAAATGATTTCCCGAAGGGACTTCACGCAAAAACGCCACATCATTCACACGTGCCAAAGCCTTGCGGCAACGAGACTCCACATCGGCGCCCTTGTAGAGGTACTTGTACTTGACATAAGCAGCAAGATATTCAGGAGTTTCCAAAGTCTTGCGCAGCTCGGCATAATGGTTCACGAACAAACGATGGCACTCCTTCGTCATCGAGCGGTAATCCTTCGAGCAATGGATTCTCGGACCGACCTCAACATTAACAGAGCCCTCCCGAAGCATAAAATCCGTCTTCGGAAGCACATCGTAAGCCCCGTGGATGAACACTGGAGTGATGTCCAGTCCAAGTTCGGAGGCGACATAGAATGCACCCTTATGGAAGCGTCCGATAGAGCCATCCACAGTCCTCGTCCCCTCCGGGAAAATCACCAATGAATATCCCCGCTCGACCAAAGCCCGGATCTTATCAAGATGAGCCTCAACTCCTTCATTCACAGGAATATAATCGGCCTTGCGAATTACATAGCCGTAAATCGGATTCTTCCAGACCCATTCGTTGGTGAAGAATATCAGTTTCGGATTCAAGGCCATAAGGCAGATCAGATCCAGATGCGACTGGTGGTTGGCGACGATCACGGACGGCTTGCTGAAATCATTCTCACCGCTCTGCGTGAACCTGACCCCAGGGACTCTTTTCAACAGGAATCCAGACATCCTTTGGATGAACTGATGGTATTTCAGCCTGCTCTCCTCCGAACCGCCTTTGAACAGGAAATGGAAGAATGTGTACGGATAGGCGAACAGAAACATCAGCAGCACATAGCCCACAAGCGCATAGATTGAATATACCAACCTCTTCAAGGTGAGCGGAATGTCACGCTTCACTCCTTTCTTTTCCGTGAGCCATCTGAATATCACGGGAGGCAGATAGTAAGCCATCACCACAACGATGAACATCCCGATCACGGTCACCTCACCGAGAGAGCGCATCGCCGGATGCTTGGCCAGCACCAAGGCTCCTATGCCGATGAACATTATCACGGCGGAATGGAACACGCTGTTCTTGTAGGTGGCAAGACGTTTCTTCCCGTAGGCATATTCATAGACAAGACCTTCGGTGATGAAGATCGTGTAGTCGTCGCCCTGGCCGAAGATGAAGGTTGCGAGGATGATGTTGACGATGTTGAAGCGGATGTCCAGCAGGCTCATCAGTCCAAGGATCCAGAACCAGCTGACAGCCAGCGGTAAGAAGGACAGAAGGCCAAGTTCCAGACGGCGGAAGCTAAGGCACAGGAATAGGAACACCACAAGGCTGCATATAGCTCCTATGTAGTCAAAGCTTCCGGACAGGACGGTCACAAGGCGGTTGCTGATGTCCCCTGTGTCGAAGACAAGCGTACCATCCGAGCGGAGAGATTCCTTTATGGCGGCGGCGCTGGATTCGTCCTTATAATATACCTGATTGACAATCAGATATTTTCCGTCATCATTAAGAATATAAGTGCCGTCGAACGATTCCTTCAATGGAGAATCATCGGTGGAAGAGACTGAATATTCCTTAGTAAGGATGTCCGTGAACGGGCTGAACGCGGACTCCGAGAACCCTTGCCTGCGACTTTCGTCAGAGAGTTCCTTTGCCAACCGTTCCGCACGGCCATCACCCCAGAAATCGTTCCACCTAGCAATTCTTTCAGCCTGCTCTTTCTCCGACGGAACGAAATTGCCGGCACCCTTGACAAAGGCCACCGAGCCTTTCAGAGAGGCCAGCCTTGCGAGCAGATTGTCGTTGACTTCAAGAGCAGTCTCCTGATCCTGCCCTTCGGCGATGGCGTAGATTTGATTGTAGCCAGACTGTTCCAACCCGCCCTGCAACATCTCCAGATCCCGTTTCTGGCTCTCTGTCATAAAGTTGATGTTCCTCATATCGGAATCGAAACTTGTCCGTCCGCTAAGGAAATACATCACGACCGTAACGGCCATCACGGTGACCAGAAGCCAGCCGCTTGACGGGGCCTTGTCCGGAAGGATGCGCCCAAGCTCCAGCGTTCCGCCTTCCTTCTTGCGGGCCTTGGTGAAGACCGGCAGGAAGACAAGCACGAATATGATCGTTCCGGCCAGCATCAGCGAGCCGAAGAGTCCCAGATCCTGCATCGCCACGGCATCCAGCCAGACGAGGCACAGGAAAGCGGCGATTGTGGTGATGTTGCCGATCAGCAGTGGCTCGACCATTTCCTTAAGGTTCTGCCGAGGACTCACGCCGGATTTCAGGCCGTCCATAAAATGCAGCGGATAATTCACGGCGATGCCAATGATCACCGACGCGACTCCGATGACGATGATCGACATACTGTCCCGGATCAGGGCGATGCCTCCGACGGCGAAAAGCCAGCCGAAAGTGATCGAGACCACAATCCAAAGGATGTCCGAGAAGCGTTTGTATGTGAAGACAAGCAACAGACCGATAAGGAGCAGGGCCAAAGAAATGGCCAGTATGCTGTCCTTTTTGATCTGTGTAGCGTTGGTGACGGCTATCAACGGCGCGCCCACAGCGGAGACTGAGACCTCAGGATGCTCTGTCCCAAGCCTATTTATGGCCTCATCGACAAGTTCCGCCACCTTGGAATTCATCCCCGACTCACTCGTCCCGTATGGAGAGGTCAAGAAGGCAAGCCCGTGGCCGTCCTTTGTGAATATGCAGTCATCGACAATGTCATAGTTCGAGTTAGCGGCACTGGACCTGAGCCGCTGAAGCACAGGAGTGAACAGATGCAAAGGATCCGTTCTGACATTGGTGACCATCGCGTCTCCGGTCGGGAACAGCAACGACTGACGGTCCGCCTCAAGTTGCCCACGAACGTAGTCTTGAATATTCAGAAGAGAGTCAATCCGCTGATAGTCAGCCTCGGTCATATACAGTGGATAGCCGGAGGAGACGGATTCCATCACCTCGAACGCCATTCCGCTGTCAACCGTGATCTGCCTTTGAGGAACCATTCCGGTGGAATCCACAGCGTCGAAAACGCCCTCGAAATCGTGGATCGCCTCGGAAATCTCATCCTCGCCGGACTCTGACCCATCTTTCGCCGAGAAAATCAGGATGATGTTGTTCTTCTTGCCAAGAGCGTTGTAGGCTTCGGAATATTTCGAGCTCTCCTCGTCGCCCGGCAGAAATCTGGAGATGTCCTCCTCATAGTGAAGGCGTGAAGCCAGAAACAGACATATAGCCGCAAGAAGGACCGACAGCAGGGCCGCCAGCCATTTTCTTCCGGCAAGGAAGTCGTAGATTCTGAGAAAAAAATCTGTCACTTATAGTATGTCGCGATTATCATACGAAGATACTCATTTTTTACGAAGCAGCCGAGAAGGAAGACCGTAAAAGAGAGCGAGAACGCACAGGACTGTGTTCAGGACACTGATCCGGAAGAAGTCCCGGAACGGACGGAAATGAGAGACACGTTCTCCTTCCGGAGGGTAATAGACATTGATCCCGACAGGGAGCATCCGGATTCCTTTCCAGCATTGGAACACAAGCAGTTCCAATTCAGCCTCATAGCGGTAGGTCAGGAAATGAAGTTTCCCGATATGGTTCAGCTGATAGAGACGGAAACCGGACTGGGTGTCGGGAAGGTTCACTCCCGTCTGAAGTCTGAACCAGAAATTGGAGAACTTGTTGGCGAATGTGTTGCCGCCGGGCATATTCTCTATTCTTAGATTACGGCTGCCAACCAGCATGGCGTCAGGATGAGCCTTGGCCTCGGTAGCGAATACAGGTATGTCCTCCGGGAAGTGCTGACCGTCAGCGTCAATGGTTATCGCACGTTCAAAGCCTCGGGACTTAGCCTCCTTGAAGCCGGTCTTCAGGGCATAGCCTTTGCCACGGTTTTTCCCATAGCGGACGACCACTGCTCCAAGTTCTTCAAGGGAATCTGACGAGCCGTCTGTGCTGCCGTCATCCACGACAATCACATCTTTGCAGAACTTTAACGTTCTCTGCACGATGTCCTTTATTGTACCGGCATTATTGTAGACCGGAACTATGACACAAGTTTTCAGATCATTCAATAGGCCGGGCGAAGCGACGGAAGGACAATCCGCACAGGAATATTCAAGGCTCATTCTGGAATAGACTTTTTCTTCTGAACGGACAGAAAGTTCAACCTTGACGCGATCATATGCCTCATCCAAACCTGTGAATGAATATTCCACCTCGGCTCCCGGATAAAGAGGTTCCATAAACTTCAGGTCTGAGACAGTTCTGAGGGTCAATGACGTCCCAAGATGGCTCTCAAGCAGTTCAGTGGCCACACGGATCTGAACAGCACCCGGAGTGATCGGATATTCAGGGAAATGCGCCTTGAAGATAATGTTGTCAGGTTCGAGCCTGATGAGTGGCTCGAATCCGTTCTCGGTCTCCCTGACGGAGAGTAAAGTATAGAATGTGCCTGAAAGTCTCATTCCGGGATATTCATTTTTGAGAAAGTGTAACTCCGGCCCGGCCTCCGCATAATGATCTTTTCGCCATCCACGGAGACATATCCATCAGTCGTGGTCGCATTGAAGAGTCGTTTCAGATCTCGTGCTATCGCCTTGCGGATCAGGCATTTGTCGAGAGGCTTCATCACGGTGAGCAGTTTGACGCGGCGGCGGTCCTGGCTCATCGTGAAATCAAAGGCTCTGATGCCGAACTCGTTGACTATTGTGCCGGCGATCTGGGTGCCGATGTTTTTGACCACGCATATTCCTGAGAAAGAGGCGGTTTTGAAGGTTATGGCAACGGTATAGCGGGTGGATTCATCGCCATCGAACCGGAAAAGGTATGCGGTTTCGGTTGTGCCGGTCACTTCGACAAGCTCAGTGACCACCGAAACGCCACGCGCGTCCAAGGAGAACACCGCCGCCAGAAGCAGGCTAATCGACAACAAAAACCTTCGCATCAACCGTCTTGTTATATTCAGCGTTCAGGATCGAAATCACCGTCTCGCCGCTATTGTCAACCAAATCCACCTCACTGACTTTCAAGTCCTTGCCAAAATGCAGACGTACAGTCTTGAACATCTGCCTCATCTCTTTTTTAAGCGGCTCCAACTCTGCCACATAGCATCCGCCGTCAAGGAACATCTTCACCTTGAAGTCCCCGGAACCGGAAAGGCCCTGCCCCGTGATGCTGTTCATAATGATCCTCGCGATGGACTTGAAAAGCCGGTTCGAGTTCACATCCATCTTGCTGGATGTCTGGCTGCTCTGCAGAAGCACCTTCTCCTTGTTCAGAATGAAAAGGTAGGTGTAAGGGGAGACATATTCCCACCTCAACATTCCGCCTGAGAACCACATCTTTCCGGTCGAGACCATCTTCTCATTGAGGATGGCTATGTCCTTGACCTGCTTGAAATCAGCCTTGAGGCTTTTGATTCCGGCGCAGGAAGCGTCAATCTTTTGGATGGCCTCGGCCGCCTGCGCCTCTGTTAACGGCTTATAAACCGCTCCCAAAGCCGACAAAGAGGCGCAAAGCAGCGCAAGGCCAATGAATATTATTCTTAAACTTCTCATAATCACTTAGCTATGAACACGCAGCCGCTGATGATCAAAAAAACTCCGATCCACCTCGTTGCGGGAATATTCTCGCGGAATATGAATATCGCCGCGAGCATTCCGAACACATAGCTCAGGCTGATCATCGGGTAGGCCATACTGAACGGGAATCTCTTGAGGATGTACATCCACAGGACCGTGCCGCCGGCGTAGCAGAGGCCGCAACCCAGAAACCACCAGTTCACGAGCAGGCGGCCGAAAAACGCCCACGTCCACTCGAAACTTCCCATTTTCTCAAGGGCGAACTTGAGAAGGACCTGGCCTCCGGAAAGCAGAAGGCTCTGGGCGACGGACAGCGTCAGCAGTCTCCACATAGGCTTTTGAGATAAACCAAACCTTTGTCCTCACCGGCATCGTTCACGACAAGGATGTCCTTGTCAAGGCCTTTGGCGATCCTCATCGCGGCCTCATAGACACCAAGGCCGGATGCGGAGAAGCATTTGCCGAACAGGGTGAAATAGTCGGAGCTGCGGAGGATTCGCGAGGCATTATATTCATTGACAATGGATTCCAGGTTCGCCGGAGAGTGGAGGAGCTGAACGTCAGCAAGTTCGCAGAGAGGCCCCTTCGACAGGCTCAGGGACTCCGAGTCTGCGGAAAGGACGAAAGCGGAAGAGGCTTCGGCGGCTGTGACGGTGTCGTCAAAATAGCCGGCCCCGCGCAGAAGCCTGTATGTGTCCGGAGTCGTCTCGTCGTGGGAACCGACAAGGGCGTTGCCCATCCTTCCAGCCTGAAGCTGAATGAAAGCGTCCAACAGAGCGCTCTCGAAGGAGATGTCCTTCTGCGAATATGTGCAGTTGTACCCGTGACAACGAAGCAGGATGGCCACAGCCGAACTGATCGTGTTGTGCGTGGACATCATGAAATAAGTCGGCGGAAGCATCTCTTCCCCGTCCCGGCACATAGCTGAGAGGAAATTCTCCGTGTTCTCCATACACCCGAGTCCTGTGCCTGTGAATATCGCGTCAGGGCATTCAATTCCCGCATCCTTCAACGCGGTCAGGGAAACAGCGATGGCCCGTTTCAGAATCAAGCCCATCCTACGCGCCTGCATCGGATTCAGGAACTGTTTGAAATCCGGATCCTGGCTTCTGAGGTACTCTCCTGAATGCGGAATCGGATCAGTCATCCAGTCCTCACAAAGAGGTTTCTGGACGGAAATCTGGGCGGCCGAGCGTATGTAAATTCTATTTGCCATAACGTGAGATCAACAGGGATGAGTCATTGCCTCCGAAACCGAAGGAGTTGCACAGAACGTGATCGAGCCGAACACCTTGATGACCTTCCGAATCCGGAACCACACCGCCGTCAAAAGGCTCCTTCCAGTTCAGGTTGGCCGGAATGAAGCCGTGCCGGATGGCAAGCAGACAGATCACGGCCTCTATGCTGCCGGCGGCGCTGGTCGTGTGGCCGGTGAACGCTTTCGTGGAAGAGACCGGTGGGATCTTGTCTCCGAAAAGACGGATCATCGCCCGGCTTTCGCTGGCGTCATTGTTCGGCGTGGCCGTGCCGTGGGCATTCACATAGTCAATGTCCCCAGGCTTCAACCCGGACATATTCAATGCCTTGGACATCGCAAGGAAAGCCCCCTCGCCATCGTCCGAAGATGCGGTCTGGTGGAAAGCGTCGCAGGCGTTGCCATAACCGTCAAGCGCTCCGATCGGAGCCACTCCCCTATTCAAGGCGTGTTCCTCGCTTTCCAAGACCACAAACCCGGCTCCCTCGCCAAGGTTCAATCCGTTACGGGTAGCGTCAAAAGGTCTGCACGGCTCGCTGTCCAGAATCTTGAGAGAATTGAACCCGTTCAGATGGTATCTGGTCAGGCATTCCGAACCTCCGGCGACGACTACATCGCAACGGCCGCTCTTGATCAGATCAGCGCCGAGCATTATCGAGTTCGCCGCCGAGGAACAAGCCGTGGAGATTGTAGTCACAAGGCCAAAACCGCCGAAAAAGTCAGCGATCCCGTCAGTGCAGCTGCCGCAGTCGTGAAGGCTGAAAAAAGACGATTCTCCTTCCTGAATATAATGACACTCAGTCAGGTCCATCCCCCCGACCGTGGTCCCGGAGATCAACGCGGCACGGTCTGTACCCTTAATCCCGGCCTGTTCCATCGCCTCTTTGACAGCGATGATCCCCAACAAGGTTGTCCGAGGTATAATACTGCCCGTAGGAAGCCCCAGAGCATTCTTGAGCTCCTCATCGGACATATTCACTTCCCCGCAAGGAAGTTCGGAATGGGCGGTCTGAAGATGCCTGAGCCTCCCGACACCGCTTTTTCTGGCGATCAGGGAACGCAATGTCTCGTCCTTCCCCACCCCGATGGCGGAGATGATCCCGGCTCCTGTTATGGCAATCCGCGCGAACACTTACTTCGCCTGGTTAGCCTGGATATACTCGGCCATTGTCCTGACGGACTTGAAGACCTCCTTGCCCTCGGCAGGATTCTTCAACTTGATGCCGTAGTTCTTCTCCAGAAGCAGCATAAGTTCCAGAGCGTCAATGGAGTCCAGTCCAAGGCCCTCTCCGAAGAGCGGTGCGTCAGCGTCTATGTCCTCCGGTTTGAGATCAGCGAGTTTGAGAGCCTCGATGATCCTCGTTTTCAATTCGTTGATAAGCGCATCCATATTCTTACTTTTCAATTAGATATAATTCAGCCTCAAAATGTTCGGAATCAGAGCATTCCAGCCAACCTGCGATGGCGGATTCCGTCACCTGATCCTGGAAGGCCTGCTCCACAATCTCATTCATCACCTTGTCATCCTTTTCCTCAAGCACGTAGAAGGATGTCTCCCCATAGTACTTGTTCCGGATCGCGATCTCCCCGGTCACGATGTTCGGTAAGGTATAGACGAACACGGCCGGACTCGGGAAGAATCCATCTTTCCCGATAGTCTTCTGATACTCAGCGTCATCCGCAAGCGACGCACTCCTGTTGAAGAATATCACCGCCCTGTCCTCGCAGTCCGTCTTTCTCGGCGTTTCCTCTCCCAACAGCAATTCGGAGGCGATGAACCCAAGGCGGGCCAAAGGATCCATCTTGAAGAATTTGGGATAGTTCCCCACCTTCTTCTTGTAAATCTCCACCAGCAGATCCGCGCCGGATGATTCAAAGATAAGGATTTTTTCTCCAACGACCACCTTGTCCGGGGTAATCACAACACGAACCTTTACTTTCATCTGCCACCTCCTTTCAAAATGCTGTCCCCTTTTACGAATATCCCGGCGGCATTGCAGCCTCCGAATCCTGACAGCAACTTGGCGAACGCCCGTTTCGTGGTCTTCCTCGGCTCTGGAGAGATGTCCAGCGGACAAGAGACTCCGCATTCTGAATATCCACGTGTCCCAAGCACAGTCCCGTCATCGACAGAGGCCATCGAAAGGATGGTCTCAAGGATTCCGGCCGCTCCCATCGTGTGACCGAAATAGCCTTTCAGGCTGTTCACAGGCACGTTTTGAAGTCCTGCTCTGGTCAATGCGATAGACTCCATCTCATCATTGTAGGCGGTGGAAGTGCCATGGACCGACACGAGCGCCAGTTCCTCTGGCTCGACATCTCCAAGCACTACCTTGATCGCCCTGAAACTGCCTTCTCCAGTCCTTGATGGTCCGGAAATATGGTTGGCATCGTTACGGATCGCTCCACGGAGCAGCACCCAGTCATCCGGAGCGGGTGTCTTGTACCGGAATATGATCGTGGCGGCGGCCTCTCCGAGATTCAGACCTTTTCTCTGGGCGTCGAACGGCCTGCAGGCCTCCTGCGACAAGGCCTTGAACGATTGGAAACCTGAGATGATGAAACGTGACTGGACATCGGATCCGGTCACGATCACCGTGCCGAATCTTCCGGCCTGAAGTTCCCTCATTGCCGTAATCTGGGCGCAAAGTCCGGAGATACAGGCGTTTGACACGACAATCGGGGTGTTCCTGTTCCCGAAGAACCTGGCGATCTTCTCCGCCGAGTTTCCAAGTCTTTCCCTTTCGGCAGGATCGCCGCCGCAAGGCTCGGCCTCATTGTCAAGCAATTCCACATTACCCTTCGTGGAAGACACCACGAACAGCACGTCTTCAGAAGACGGATCTATCCCCGTGCCTTTCAAAGCCTTTGACACCGACAGGATTATCCGTTTCTCAAAACGTGTGAGACCGTCCAGTCCGGCATATTCGTCAATCCTTGCCGACGAGTCTATCCCGGCATATTCATCAGCCAAGGAATCCTCATCGATCAGAGAGGCGAAGAATGGTTCCGGGAGGTTCTTTGAGGATTCGTAGAGCCTCAGTGCCGACTTTCCGGCCTTGACTGCGGCATAATTCTCTTCCGTGGTCGTTCCCAGAGGGGAAATTATGTTGTCCGCGACCTTGACCACGGCCTTGTGCCCGCCCACAGGCCTGCTTTCATCCAAAGCGATCACCATTGAGCCTTCAGCCAACATATTTCCGCCTGATTTTACAATCGCATCTACCATCAGCATCGTTCCGAATTCGCCTTTGAGGTTGATCTCCGTCTCTATTGTCCCACCTACCACCGGAGTCTTTTGAACCTTGAAATCCTTGAGCGCGCAGACATAGCCCACACTGACTGGCTTATGGAGTATGTACTTGTTGATGAAACCGATTCTGGCCGCACAGGTCTGGGCGATGTTCTCCACAAGACCTTCCGGAACAAGCCTCCCGTCTTCCACAAAGACATTGTCCTCCTGAATCAGAAACCGCGTCACCGTCCTCTCGTAAGAGCATGACAAAAGGCTGGAAATCATGACAAAAGGCTTCCGCTGAGGCAGAAGATCCGCTATGTTCACAGATGTGAAGTCAAAAGTTTTCAGTTCTTCCTCAGTCATTTTTCCAGAATTCATAAAAGTTGAACCATTGGTCAGGGTATATCAACAACATCACGGAGATGTTGATGGCGTAGGCTCTCGCCATCGCCTCAGCCTTTTCCCGCACCCCCAAGCCTTCCAGACCTTCGTCCGGACGGAACAGATACACACGGTACCTTTTCAAACCTACTTTCATCACAAAGACCGAAATCACCGGAACTTCTCTCATGGAAGCCAACAGGAACGGTCCCAGAGGCAATTCCACCTCTGATTCAAGAATATTGCAACGCACCGTCCTGTTTGACCCGAAGACCCTGTCTCCGTGAATATTCACAATCTCTCCGTCAGCCAAGGCGTTGTTCAGGATCACGAGATGGGACATGTCCCCGGAAATGTTCACCAGACGCACATTATTTCCACCCAGAATCCTTTCCCTGTTCTCTGTCAGAGCCTCTCCCTCTCCGCTGAACACCAACGCGCTCATCTTCTTGGGAGGCCTCAGTTCATAGCCGGCCAGTTCATCGTTGCCAATGTGCGAACTCAACTGGACAAAACCTTCCTTCCCGGCGCAAAGTTCCTCGTACATAGGCATCTTAGGGACATCGACCCGAAACTTTTTCCCCGAATATGAGGCGAACCGGTCCATGATGACAGTCCCGAACATCCAGTGGCAAGCGCACACATGAAAGAATGACCTCAACGGCCCGTAACCTTGCCTGCGACGGAAGTAATGATAATTGGAAATGTAGCCTTTGTGATTGGATATCATGTAGAACGGTACGGCAAAACTCATCAGCAGGTAAAAGACCCACAGCGGAATGACCTTCATCATCCCGATCAGGGCCTTGTGCATCCACGAGGTCCCGTCAGTCGTTCCCTGCCACTGCCTTTCTCCGTTCTCTGACATATTCCCGAATTGAGCCAAAGGCAATCAAAGATTATCCCTTAACGTTTGCCGGGCTGGTACCAGACCAGCTTTTCTACGCGATCTTCTCCTCTATGAAATCATAAAGGCTGCCCAGAGTGGTGAGCCTGCCAAGTTCCTCTGACTTCACCTTGACACCGAATTCCTTGTCAATCAGGACGATGATGTCCACTATGTCAAGGCTGTCGATGCCCAGATCCTTTTTGAGGGCGGCATTGTCGTTGAGAAGCGCCGCATCAATCTCAAACTCGTCAACGAGGAAACCGTTGACCTTGGTGATTATTTCTTCCTTGCTCATTATTTTAATCTACTATTCTTTTACGCAAATCAATATGTTGTGTCCCTGGCCTATGCCGTCAATGATCCTGTCCACCTTCATCCCGGCTTTCTCTATCAGCCTTGTCAAATCCTCGGAATAGTACATCTTGCTGTTGCCGTTGGCCATGGCTGTGAAGTACAGACTGGTCATCGTCAGACAGAAAGCCGCCGGCTCGAAGCGTTGACGGTTCCACAGAAGCTCCATGATGCAGAGCCTTGCGCCTGGACGGAGAACCTCCGCCGCCCTTGTGAGGATGCCAAGAATCTCGTCCTCCGAGAAACAGTCCAGAAACTGGCTCATCCAGATGACATCGTATTCCTTGTCCGTCGGGAACTTGGTCGAGGGATCGAGAAGGTTGCCTCCGCAGCCGTGGATCCTTTCCGCGCCCGGCTTTCCGGCGGTCTCTTCCTTCATAAGCCCGATCTGCTGAGGCAGGTCGAGAATCGTGACTTCCACGTCAGGATCGTGGCCGACGCACTGGAGCGCCCATTTACCGGTATTGCCGCCTACATCCAGCAGATTTCTGACCGGACGGTCGAATATTACCTTCAACGCCTCCTCGAACGAATTGTTGGAATAGAAATGATCGAAGGCGAACCAGCTTGTCCTGGCCGGTTCAGGAAGGGTCGAAAGCCCTTCGTAAATCGTGTCCCAGTCTCCCAGGCACTTCAGCCCGGCCGGACGATGCTCCCTGAATGACTCATCCAGATGGAAGAAGCCTTCATAGTTGACATCGTTGTTGAAGTCCATGTTGACTTTCGTGGCCTCGTCCGTGAGCAGAAACCAGCCTACCTTGGAAATCATGTATCTGTCCGTTTCTGTGTCAACAAGCACGGTTCCGATGCACAGACCTGCCTCCAGAAGGCATTTGACGGTATATTCGGAAAGACCGGTAGCTTCGGTCACCTCAATCCGCGTAAGGCCTTTGCGATGCTCTCGCAAAAGTTCGAGGATTCCGTATTTTACCAACAGGCGGGACGCCTGGAAGACTATCGGCCCGAATGCTATGAACTCGGCCATCCGCTGGGCCTCCCTGGCGGTGTACTGGTCTTTCGTGTACCTTTTTTCGAGTTCGGGAAACAGTTCCATCTACTTAAGGTTTAACGGGTTGTCTCTTAAATATTCCTCCACGGCAGCGATCTGCTCGTAGAAAGGATTGTCCTCAATGAACTTAGGGATGATCGCACGGACATCGTCATAGACCTTCCTTGAGGTCGGAGCGAGCTTGTCCGCGATTCCGAGGCAGTCAACAGCCTGAGCCAAAGCGATGAAATGGATGGCGAAGACCTGGTAGGTGTTGTCGATCACGCGCTTCGTGAGCAAGGCTGTGTTGGTGCCCATGCTCACAATATCCTGATTGTCATTGTTGTTCGGGATGCTGTGGACATAGTTCGGCATCGCGAGTGTCTGGCACTCGGCCGTCGTCGATGTGGCCGTGAACTGGCAGGCCTGCATTCCGTAGTTGAGTCCGAGGGTTCCCATATTCAGGAACGGTGGAAGGATTCCGTTGATGCGGTCGTGGAAGAGATAGTTCAGCTGACGCTCGGCGGTCATCGCCATCCTGACCGTGGCGATCTTCACCTTGTCCTCCTCCAGGGAGATGTAGTCCCCGTGGAAGTTGCCGCCGTGGAAGACATTCTTCGCCTCATAATCCACTATCGGATTGTCACAGGCGGAGTTAAGTTCCTCCTCAAGCACCCGGCGGGCATTCGCGAATGTCTCATAGACAGGCCCTAAGATCTGTGGGGTGCACCTCAACGAATAGTAAGCCTGGACCTTGTGGTCGAATGTGCCTTCCGACGCGTGGCCATTGTCGTAAAGGTCGTGCTCACGCTTGCGCATGCAGCCGCTTCCTTCGGAAAGTCTCCTCATTCTTGCGGCGATAAGTCGCTGTCCCTCGTGACGGCGAACCTCGTTGAGTTCCTCTGACATAAGGTCATCAAACGAAGAGGCTATCTCGTTCATCATAACCGAAGCCAACGTCGCCCAGTCCAGAAGCCTGTCGGCGTAGATCTGGTTGACAATGCCGATTCCAGTCATAAAGGACGTGCCGTTGGAGATTGACAGCCCTTCACGAATATGAATCTTGAAAAGTTCCAGGCCATTCTCCCTCAGAACCTCGGCGGACGGACGCCACTCACCCTTGTAGTGAACCTTACCCTCTCCGATCATGCAGAGAGCCATGTGAGCCAACTGAACCAAGTCACCGCTCGCACCGACACTACCATGCTGAGGGATGAAAGGGAATATGTCCCTGTTGATCATCTCAACCAGAAGTCTGACCAGATCCGGATGGACTCCCGAACGGGCCTGAAGGAAGGTTCCCAGGCGGGCGATCATCGCCGCCTTGACATAGATGTCCTCCAAAGGTTCTCCGGCTCCCGTCGAATGACTTCTTATGATGTTGTACTGAAGATCTGTCAGATACTTGTCATCAACCCTCCACTGTGCCATCGGTCCGAAACCGGTGTTGATGCCGTAGATCACTTTCTCGGAGGCGAACTCCTTCAGAAACTCATAGCAAGCCTCGACCTCTTTCATCGGAAGGTCAGACAACTCTATATTTTTGTCTTTGAATATTACATCCTCGGCCCATTTGATCCCGAGTGTGAATTTCCGGCTCATATTCTTTTGGTTTTGATGTTCAAATCAGAATACAAAAATACCAAAATATTACCCAAATAATGAATAAAGTGAGGATTTCCGTCAAAGAAACCCTCACTTTATTCAAAATCGATTCCTAAATCAGAACGCGTAGCGGACACCAAGACCGAGAGAGAACGGACCGTCTCCTCTGACGCGTCCGTCACCGAACATCAGTCTCGGACGGAAATCAATCGACAACTGAAGCGGAAAATTGAAAGTGTATTCCAATCCGACATTGCCAAGAAATCCGGCATAGACCGTGTTCTCATCGTCACTGTTCTTCCAGACAGCGACACTGGCGCCAGGCCCGGCATAGAATCCCCAATGGCCGACAGGTGTCCAGTCAGGCTCGAGAATCATGAAGTTATAGATGCCATCCACATGGAATGAACTTGTGCTGAACCCATTGTCCAGTCCGAGGCCGAACTCAAGGAAGTCCGCGCCTCCGAAAACATAGTTCTCATAACTGACATCAATACCATAGTTGCCGAGTCGTCCGCCGATTGACTTAGGCTGCGCGAACGTAAGAGCCGCGGAACCTACCAGAATCGCAAGAACCAAAAATGCCTTTTTCATGACCATTAAAAATTAATGAAACTTAATAAGGCGGTTGATTTCTACAAAAACTATACTAAACCGGAGAATCCCATGAAGGCCATAGCGAGGATTCCAGCGGTGATAAGGGCTATCGGAATGCCTTTGAACGGCTTAGGGACTTCATTTAAATCGAGGTGCTCACGAAGTCCTGCGAACAGAACGAGGGCCATTCCGTAGCCTACCGCGGTGGCGAAGGCATACACAACAGACTCGCCGAGGTTCAGCATGTGGGCCGGACCACCGAAAGCAAACTCCTTTGTGACCACGTTGAGAGCCACACCGAGAACGGCGCAGTTCGTGGTGATCAGTGGCAGGAATATTCCAAGAGCCTGATAGAGGGAGGGGCTGATCTTCTTCAGCACGATCTCGACCATCTGCACCAAAGCGGCGATCACAAGGATGAACGCGATGGTCTGCAGGAACTGGAGGTTGAAAGCCACCAGAAGGTACTGGTTGATGAGATAAGTCACCAAAGTCGCGAGGGTGATCACAAAGCACACCGCACCGGCCATACCGGTCGCCGTGGAGATCTTGTTGGAGACACCCAGGAACGGACACGTGCCCAGGAACTGGGCCAGCATGATGTTATTGACGAATATCGCCGAGATTATGATAAGGAAATATTCCATAACTTAGTTCTTTTTAGCGATTTTGTTGAACAGGACCATAAGGTAGCCGAGGGCGAGGAACGCTCCCGGAGCCATCACGAACGCGAGCATTCCGTCTCCGGAGATGAACTTGAAGCCGAAGATGGAGCCGCTGCCCAGGATCTCGCGCACGATTCCCAGAACAGTCAGCGAAAGGGTGAAGCCCAGACCTATTCCAAATCCGTCCAGAGCGGAGTCAAGAATGCCGTTCTTGTTGGCGAAAGCCTCGGCGCGCCCGAGGACGATACAGTTCACCACGATCAGAGGGATGAACAGACCGAGGGTGGCGTACATCGCCGGTGTGTAGGCCTGCATCGCGAACTGGAGGATGGTCACGAATGTCGCGATCACCACGATATAGACAGGAATATGCACCTTGTCCGGAACCACCGGAGCGATCGCCGAGATGGCGATGTTCGAGAGCACCAGGACAAACAGGGTGGCGAGACCCATACTCAGACCGTTGATGGCCGAGGTAGTGGTCGCCAATGTAGGGCACATACCCAGAAGCAGGACAAAAGTAGGGTTTTCTTTCAGGAAACCTTTTGTGAAAATATTCAGTTTATTGCTGCTCATAGCCTATTCTCCTTTGATTGAATTGAAAGCCTTGACCGCATTGTCCACAGCCAAAGAGTAGGCTCTGGATGTGATAGTAGAGGCTGTGATCGCGTCCACATCGCCACCGTCCTTCTTGACGGTCAGGCTCTTGGACGACGGATCGAAGCCCTTGAACTGGTTCATGAACTTCTCGTCGGTGTTGCACTTGGCTCCAAGACCAGGAGTCTCATTGTGGGACAGCACGGACGTGTTGTAAACCACCCCGTCGGCGGTGATGCCGACCATCAGGACGAGCGGGCCGCCGAAACCTACGGTCGTGGATTTCACGGCGTAGGCCACAGGAGTGCCGTCAACGATGCTGACATAATATTCAGAAGCCTGTCCTCCGACTTCGATCGGCTTGGCCTCGGAGAGTTCGCCTCCCTCAGGAAGCACGGCTCCGATGGAAGCCTTGAGGATGTCGGCGTTGGCCTTTGCGATCGGCTCGGCTGTCAGAGCGTACATTCCGCCAAGAAGAGCTGAGCAGACGAGGCTGACGACTGTCAGGCAGACCACCATTGTGGTAAGATTCGATTTTACAGCCATGACCTATGCCCTCCCGTATTTTTTCTGATGGAACCACTTGTTAAGGAGCGGAACCGTCGAGTTCATTATAAGAATAGCGAAGCTCATTCCTTCTGGATAAGAGCCGAAATACCTGATCATCAAGGTGATGAAACCGATTCCCACACCAAAGATGATTCCGCCCTTCGTGCTCATTGGCGAGGTCACATAGTCGGTCGCCATGAAGCAGGAACCGAGCAGCAGACCGCCGGTGAGGAGGTTGAATACAGGGTCGGTGAACTGGGTAGGATCAGCGAGCCAGAAGATGCAGGAGACAGCGGCCACGGTTCCAAGGATGGAAAGGGTGATCCACGGCTTGATGACCTTGCGGACAAGCAGATAGATGAATCCGATCAGGATCGCGACGGCGCTTGCCTCACCGGCGGATCCACCGATGTTCGCGAAGAGCATCTGTGAATATGAAAGGCCGTTCCGCGCGATTATGTCAGTGGCGGAAAGTCCTTTCATCAGCCCCTCGTTGATGATGCCGAGAGGTGTCGCTCCGGTGATCGCGTCCGCTCCGAAAAGGCCTCCCGGAATCGTCCAGTTGGTCATGTAGGTAGGGAACGAGATCAGCAGGAACACACGGCCGACAAGAGCCGGGTTGAAGACATTCTGTCCGAGACCGCCGAAGGTCATCTTTGCGATTCCGATGGCGACGACAGCGCCGATGAACACAACCCACCAAGGTGTCGTGGCGGGAAGGTTGAGAGCCAGCAGGATGCCGGTCACGGCCGCTGACCAATCGCCGACGGTGGACGGTGCCTTGAGCAAATATTTAGTGATCAAATACTCCAACGCCACGCAGGAGATGACGCTGACAGCCAGAACCAGCAGTTCGGCAAGGCCGTAGAACACGACCGAGACCACAACGGCTGGGATCAAGGCGATCACGACATCCCTCATCAAGACCGGAGTTGTGGTCTTGGAATGAAGGTGCGGAGACGGTGAAACCAACAATCTTTCCATATTCTTAAACAGTTTTTGCTTTTGCGGCTTCAGCGGCGGCCTTGGCGGCTGCGGCGCGAGCCCTCATTATTCCCATAACCTGACCTCTTGCCATGCTGATGATGTCCAGCAGCGGGATGTAGGAAGGACAGGTGTAAAGACAGCATCCGCACTGGATGCAATCCTGAACAGCGTTGGCCTCAAGTTCGTCCGTGTTGCCGGCCTTCGCGAGACGGTAGAGCAGGAACGGTTCCAGTCCCATAGGACAGGCGTCGGCGCACTTTCCGCAACGGATGCAATGGCCTTCCGGATGCCTCTTGGTCTGTTCGGCGGTGAGGAAGAGCAAGGCTCCCGTTCCCTTCAGGGTGGCCGCGTCGAGATTGGCGATGGCCTTACCCATCATAGGCCCGCCGCTGATGATTTTGGCGGCGTTTTCAGGAACACCTCCGAGATAGTCGATGATGTAACGGAGCGGAGTGCCAACCCTGACAAGCAGGTTGGCCTGCTTAGGGAAGCACTCACCGGTCACAGTCACTGAGTTGTCAATCAACGGCTTGTTCTTTTGAACGGCGTCATAGACGGCAAGAGCCGTGGCGACGTTCTGGACGACAGCGCCCACATCGATAGGCAGTCCGCCGGACTTCACCTGACGGTGCATCACAGCGTCAATCAGCTGTTTCTCACCACCTTCCGGATATTTCTTCATCAAAGGAAGCACCACGATGCCGTCGAACTTCGAGGACTTGCCCTTCAACTCCGCAAGTACTTTCTGAATATGCTCTATCGCCTCCGGCTTGTTGTCCTCGATGGCGATAGTGGCACTTGCTACGCCGAGAGCCTGCTTGATCAGCGCGGTTCCCACAACGACCTGCTCTCCCTTCTCAAGAAGGGTACGGAAGTCGGATGTGAGGTAAGGCTCACATTCGCAGCCGTTGATGATCAGCATCTCGCACTTCTTTCCAGGAGGCGGGGTCAGTTTCACATGAGTCGGGAAGGTCGCTCCGCCGAGTCCGACGACTCCGCCGAGACGGATCTTCTCGATGATGGCCTTGCCGTCCTCAGGAATGTCTGTCACAAGGGTCTCTGAACGGTCGATGCTCTCAAGCCACTCGTCCCCCTCCACAGCGATCTCGACATAGGTCTGGGTGTTGCCGGCGAGATCCTTGCGCGGGCCGATTGACTTCACGGTTCCGGAAACGGAAGAGTGGATGAATGCCGAAACGAATCCGCCCGGCTCGGCGATCGGCTGGCCGACCTTTACCTTGTCACCGACAGCGACAACCGGCTTCGCCGGAGCGCCGATGTGCTGGGCAAGGGAAATATACACGGTCTGAGGCAGCGGAAGAGCCTCGATGGCGCAATCGCGCGAGATCTTGGCATCGTTCGGATGCACTCCTCCGATTGAGAATGTTCTGTTAGCCATTGTTCTGTTCCTCCTTCTTTACAGCGGCGGCTGCGGCTGCAGCGGCCTCTCTTGCCTTTTTCTGACGTTCCTGGACACGGGCCTTCACGGCATCCTTGTCCAGCGGCTTAGGGAAATTAACTCCGATGATGGCGCCTGTAGGGCACATCGCCTCACACTCACGGCAAAGCTTGCACTTGGTGAAATCAATGTAGGCGACGTTGTTCTCAACGGTGATGGCATCGTGAGTACAAGTCTTCGCGCAGATTCCGCAGCCGATGCAGCCGGCCGAGCAAGCCTTCTTCACAGCTGGTCCCTTGTCCTTGTTCACGCAGGACACGTACATCCTCATTCCGCGAGGTCCCTTGGCCCTCAGCTCGATGATGGATTTAGGGCAAGCCTTCACACAGGCACCGCAGGCGGTACACTTCTCCTGGTCCACGACCGGAAGACCGGTCTCGGGATTCATGGACAAGGCTCCGAACTGACAGGCAGCCACACAGTCCCCGCAGCCGAGACATCCGAACGCGCAGCCCGTGTCCCCGGCATATAGGGCGGCCTTGACCTTGCAGGAGGCCGTGCCGTCATATTCATTAGTCCTTGGTCTGGCGGCGCAGGTGCCACCGCAGCGCACCACTGCCACCATCGGCGCCTTCTCCTTGACCTCGTAGCCAAGAATCGCGGCAACCTTCTTCATTGTCTCATTGCCTCCGACAGGACAATAGTTGTTGTCCAGGTTCGGGGCCTTCACCGCAGCCTCGGCGAACGCGTGGCAGCCGGCGAAACCACAACCTCCGCAGTTCGCTCCCGGCATTGCCTTCTCAACCTCCTCAATGCGCGGGTCCTCCTCAACCTTGAACCGCTGAGCGATAAGGTAAAGAGCCAGCGCAAGCAGAAGGCCGAGGCCCGTGATGACTGCGATGGTCCAGATGATTGTTGTTGTCATAAAGCCAAATAAAAGCTAATTAATTAGTTATTTCCGAATATAAAACACATACCCCTCCGCAAGATGGTTCCTGCAAAGGTAAAGTATGAGGTAATACACAGCAATGCCCCCGATCGAAACCAACCCGCTGGCCAGTTCACCGAAGCCAATATATGACAAAGATAACACTAAAATCAGTAATATCACCAAAGGAATCACATAAGAAAGCAAGACAGCCTTGAGTCCCATCTTCCTCGCGAGGCAGACCTCGACCTCCTGGCCTATTGAATATGCCTGGTCTCCATAAACCGGAACATCCACGATCTTCCTTTTGGATTCCGACGCACCGCAGAGACCGGCGGCATGACAGGCCGAGCAAGCGGATTCGGACACAATCTGAACCGAGACAGTGTCCTTTCCTACCGACACGACCTTGCCCTTATGTGAGACTTCTCCGGATGCCATCCTATTCTATCATTGAGGAAAACGGATTCTTGAGTTCCGAATAACTCTTCAGACGTCCTTGCACCTGCCCTACCTTCAACGGAGCGGAGAACCAGACCGGAATCCTGTTCTCATCGTCAGAGAACCATCCGAAAAGATCGGACTCTCCCGAGAACACCTCGCCGGAGACTACCTCGAAACTGAATTTGAGACATCTGACAGTACCAATCCCGTCCACGTTTTTGTTCTCCTTGCCCAAGTACCTGAAATGCAGGGTATAGACATCATCGTCAACCGCGAAGGTCATCGGATAGTCGCCGCCTTCCTTGAGTTTTGTGGCATCAATGTTACGCAGGACATAGTACATTAGCGGAATATCGTAGGTACACTTGTCCAGCGGCAGGGTCGCCGAGAAATCGCCTTTCCTTGAATTGCTCAGGGAAGCGTTGATCTGCCCGTTCCCGTCAGATGTGCGGGTATATGAATACAGATTCGTACAGGTATATTTCCCCTCCCTGGCGAACCTCGTGAACTTCATCGGCTCCAATCCATCACGGGTGAACCATGAATCAAGCTCCTCCTTGACGCGGAAGAACTTCTCGTAGAATTTCTGAGTCTTGCCGGTCAACGAGGCATGAAAGACTTTCCGGCCATTCAAGATCGTGGTGTCCACCTTGAGTGTGGCCTGAGCCACGTCCGCATTGATGATTCCCCATTTATAGTGGAGGGTGAAAACCAGATTCTCCCCACCTTTGAAAGCCAGACTCTCCTCGCTGAGTTTCTTTACCGGAATACATTCCCTCTCACCGCCGGCGAACACAACCGCTGACGAGAGGATGAACATGGCGGCTAACGCGCCGAAGAGTCTTGTCGGCTTCATCAGAATTCAGTGTTATTGTCAAACTCGTTGTTCATCGCCGAGTTCATGGCGGACTCGGTGCCCCCCATCTCCTCCGCCCTGGCGGCCAGAGTGTCTCCAGGCTCGACAAAGCGGACCTGCTCGGCCTTGAAGAGCATGTCGATGTCGCACACCTCACCGTTACGGTGCTTGGCGATGATGATCTGTGTGGTTTCCTTTCCGTCAGGAGTCTCTCCAAGTCCCACATAGTCAGGACGGTGAATGAATATCACCATGTCGGCGTCCTGCTCGATGGAACCGGACTCTCGAAGGTCGCTGAGCTGCGGCTTTCCACTGCCCCCGGTCCTCTTGACCGCGTCACGGGACAACTGCGACAGGGCTATGATCGGGACATTCAACTCCTTGGCCGTAGCTTTCAAGGTCCTGGAAATTGCGGCGACTTCCTGCTCACGCATTCCCCGCAGTTCGGCCGGTCCCTGCATCAGCTGAAGGTAATCGACTATCACGAGACGGACATCCTTGGCCTTGACCAGCCTCTTGATCTTGGTCCTGAACTCCATAAGAGGGATGCTCGGTGTGTCATCTATGTACAGCGGAGCCTTTGAGAGATTCGCGAGCCTGGTCTCCAGCTGCTGCCAATCCCATGGATCCAGTTTTGCTCCACCCTTCAGCTTGTCGGCCGGAAGACCGGACTCTGTCGTCATAAGTCGCATCACGAGCTGCAGAGCCGACATTTCCAGAGAGAATACCGCCACCGGCATCTTGTAGTCAACGGCCGCGTTTCTGGCCAGGTTCAGGGCGAACGCTGTCTTTCCGACAGAAGGGCGGGCAGCCAGAATGATCAGGTCAGATTTCTGCCACCCTCTGGTGACACGGTCCAAAGACGGAAATCCTGACGGAACCCCGCTCAGACCTCCTGAAGCCTTCTGGTTCTTCTCCACCTCCTTCATCGCCTCGTTGATCACAGAGCCGATCTCCTGGATGTCGGTCCTCACACTGCTCTGGATAGCGTTATAGATCCTGGACTGGGAGTCGTCAATCAGATCTCCGACTTTCACCGAGTCGTCATAGGCATCCCTGAGGATCTCGTAGGAAGCAGTGATCAGTTCCCGCTGTATGTTCTTCTGTTTAAGGATCCTGACATAGTACTCGATGTGAGCCGCCGCGCCTACCTTTTCGGAAAGGCCGGCCAACGCGACCGGACCTCCGACGGCCTCCAGATTGCCTTTCTCACGGAGCTTCGCGCTGACCGTCACGATATCCACGGACACATGCTCGTTCACAAGTGACGTCATGGCCTCGAAAATCATCCTGTGACGGGGATCGTAAAAACATGAGACAGTCAATTCCTCAAGCGCGGTGTCCACGGATGAGGGTTCGATGAGCATAGCGCCAAGGACAGCCTCTTCGACTTCAAGAGCTTGAGGCGGTTTGTTTCCCATCTCAAGCCCAAGTGTGTCAAGATTGACTGGCCTCGCCTTCTTTTTGGTTGTTTTTCCGGGCTGGTCAGGCATATTGTCCGATGCGGTTTGTCTGTCTATTCAAAATCAGGATTGACGATGATCCTGCCGCAATGCTCGCAGATTATGAGCTTCTTGTTGGAAGCGATGTCAACAAGACGCTGAGGAGTGATGGTGTTGAAGCATCCACCGCAGGCGTCTCCGTTATAGACGGACACGACAGCGAGATGATTGTGGACGCTGGCGCGGATGCGGTCGTACGCGCTCATCGTCCTCGGATCGATCTTCTTGGCGCAATCCTCCCTGACAGAACGCAGTTTCTTCTCATCCTTGGATGTGGACTCGACAATCGTGGCAAGTTCCTCTTTCTTTGCCTTGAGGTCATCATTCCTGATGGCGATGTAGTCCTTCAAGGATTCGATGTCATCCTTCTTCTCAGCGATGGCCGCCTTGGTGTCATTGATGTTCTTTTGAGCGATCTGGCGAAGAAGTCCCTGATTCTCAATCTCTTTGTTGATAGAATCGTACTCACGGCTGTTGGAGATGTCATTCAACTGCTGCTGGTACTTTTCGATCTGGGTGTCACAATCAACGATGTTCTGCCTGTTCTCGGCGATTGTCTGGTTGTAAGCCTCGATGACAGCGACATCCTGAGTCTGACGGGCCTTCAGGTCGGCTATCTCGTTCTCAAGAGCCTCGACCTCAGACGGAAGCTCGCCGCGCATCTGCATGATCTTGTCAATCGCGGAATCCGCCTCCTGAAGCGCGTAGAGTGTCTTAAGCTTTTCCTCAACGCTGATTTCGGAGTCAGCGAAATTCTTCTGGAGGGAAACGAATGTCTCCCTCTGGTCTATTGGGGTCTCGACTTTCTTGATTTTTTTAGTTGCCATATAGCTATCTGACTAATAATAATATACCGGATTACTTGTCTCCAGCCTCACGCTGGTATAGACTGCAAAGTTAGGAAAATTTTTCCTTAACAGAGAAAATAATATTTCCACAATCTCCACTTCCCCCTCGAAATGGCCTATATCAATGACCATAAAATCCTTAGTGGTGAAGAAATGATGGTAGGAAATGTCGCCGCAAAGATAGGCTTGGGCACCGGCTTTCCTGGCGCTTTCAATCAGCGAGCCACCGGAACCACCGCACATGGCCACACGGCTCACCGGGATTTCAGGAACATGCGAGCAGCGGGCCACCTTGAGTCCGAACCGGGACTTGACATATTCAATGAACCCAACGCCATCCATCGGCTCCGGAAGATTTCCCACCGCGCCAAGACCATACCCTCCGGGTTCTTCCTCCAACACATGAATATCCTGGAGTCCCAGCCTTCTTGCCATCGCGCCGCTGACTCCACCGAGCACCTTGTCGGCCGTGGTGTGCGCGGCATAGACAGCGATTCCGGCCGCGGCGGCCTTCAAGACCGCAAGCCCCACGGGATCCTCAGGCGAGATTTTCTTTATTCCTCCGAATATCAAGGGATGGTGGGTCACGATCATGTCAGCTCCGCGTTCCACCGCCTCGTCCACAAGGTCCGCCGTGCAGTCAAACCCGAGAAGGACTCCATGGACTTCCTGTTCCGGAGAGCCGATGACGAGACCGCTGTTGTCCCAACTTTCCTGAATGGACAACGGCGCGAAGTCCTCAATTACCGAAATGACCTCCTTTACCTTCATATTCATAGGGATTTCTTTACTTCCACAAGCTGCCTGCGGATCTCCTTCAAGCTGTCCAACGCCTTGACACGGCCATCCACTTTTTTCCGGTCGGCGGCCATTTTTTTCGCCGCCCCCTCAAGTGTCAGCCCTTGCTCCTTCACAAGAAGATGTATCTGTTTCAGGCACTCAAGATCCTCCGCCGTGAAAAGACGATTCCCTTTGGCGTTTCTCTTCGGCTTGATGTATCTGGGAAACGAATTCGACCAGAACCTCACCAGAGAAGTGCTCTCTCCCAGAATCTCGGCGGTCTCGCCGATGGTATAATACAATTTATCCATATTCATAAATTTAATCAATCCATTGATTGTCCGGTGTTGACGGACATGAAAAGCATCCCCATATAGTCATCCGGGCTGACAGAGGCGAACAGGTAATTCAACGGATCCAACCGCAAAGTATCCTTGAGAACCTCGTAATGAAGATGCGGTGCGAACGAGTTTCCGGACATCCCGACCTGGCCGATATTCTGTCCCCGCGCCAGTTTCTGTCCTTTGGTGACACGGGTGTTCTCAAGGTGGGCATAACGTGTAAGATAGCCGTTGCCGTGGTCGATCGTAACCACGTTCCCGAGACCTTTTGTGGAATGCGTGACCTCTTTGACAACCCCATCGGCGGCGGCGACCACGGACTCTCCCTGCTGTGAGATCAGATCCAGTCCGCCATGGAAAACCTTCACCTTATAAAAAGGATTGATCCTGTCACCGACAGACGCTCCCGTCCTTGCGTAAGAGAATCCAGCCAAAGGATTGGTCATAGGCGGAAGGTCAGCCTTACGGTCAGAAAGGGCCTCCATGACCCGTCTGAAATTAGCTTCCACCCTGTCCGAAATCCTTGACAACGTGTCCAGTCTCACCCTGGAATATTCAACAATCAGCCCGTCAGGTATCGTGTCCACGTCGGACAGCAGGCCGTCCGAATAAATGCTTCCGAGATCCGGCGCGTCGGAATTGAACAACCTATGATAAATCTCGTTGTCCTTGACACGCAGCCCGTCCAGGACATCACCGACAAGTTCCTCCCGGGCGGAGAGGCTCTTGTACATCTGACGGTACATCTGGTTCTCCCTCTTGAGTTTACGCTCGGAATCAGTGTTGATCACAAAAGAGAACACTACATAATAGACAACCGCCAGCGACGCGGTCACAAGGAAATACTTCACCGCCTTGCCCAAGACCGTCCACACTGAGTGCGTGACCTTGCGGAACTCCATCCGCGTCTTGTCAAACTCATACTTCGCTCCCATATTCCTACCCCTCTTCTAACGACGTCTGACACTGAACCCTCGGCGCGCGGCGGAAGACGGCTTCCCTGACTCATTCTCCCTCATCCGCACCATCGCTGAATATTCCTGCGCGGACATCGACAGGTCCAGATAGTTCGCCGGGTTGACTTTCTGCCCTTTATAGACGACCTCGTAGTGGAGGTGCGGGCCGCTTGACCGTCCGGACTTACCGCTCTCGGCGATGCAATCCCCCCTCTTGACCTTCATGCCCTCGATCACCTTGACGGAATTGAGATGAGCATAAATCGTCTTGTAGCCGAATCCATGATCGATCGTGATGGAGTTGCCGTAGCCGAAGAACTCGAACTTCACGGCTTCCACAACCCCGTCACCCGTAGCATAGACCGGATTGCCGATCTTCATCGCGAAATCAAGTCCTGTGTGCATCCTGACGCCCCCTGTGAACGGGTCCGACCTGTAACCGAACTGGCTGGAAAGCCTGTACTTGGACGGATCAGGGACAATCGGAGGGATCGCCGGAATGCATGAGGCCATGTCTCCGGCCGTCTTTGAGACAGCGGCCACCTCATCAAATGACTTGCTCTGGACGTAGGTTCTTCTGGTCAGCCTGTCAATCCTAAGGGCCGTGTTCTTCAGCCTGTCATCCGGTTCAAGACCGTTCAGGAACGAGTACCGGTCCACACCGCCTATTCCCGCGTCACGGACCCCGGCGGGAATCTCATTCATTCCGAATATGGATCTGTAGATGTCATCATCCCTCACCTTCAAAGCCTCCAGAGCCTCCTCGTAACGGTCCAGTTTGGTGTTCATGAGATCGACCTTGGCGTCCCAACGGGCATGCTCCGCTTTCAGAAACGCCGTCTTAGGCAGATCATAGCCAAGGACCGAAGTGAACAGCCAGAGATAGAGGACCGCCATCGCCACACTGCCGGCGAACAGCAGCAACCCCTTGAAGACTTTCGACTTCAAGGACACCTCCTTTATCTCATATAACAAGGTCTCCGGATTGAGAATATACTTTCCCATAACTTACAAATATACCCTTTTTTGCGATATATCCCGAAAAATGTTATAATTTTGCCAATTCCGTGCCTTTTTGAAAGAAAATTCCGGGAGGAAACGGGAATATATTCACGAATTAATTGATTTTTAGATATGTACACCGCTAAAGAGATTCGACAGCAATTTTTGGACTTCTTCGCATCCAAGGGACACACGATTGTGCCGTCCGCCCCGATGGTGATCAAGAACGACCCGACGTTGATGTTCACGAACGCCGGAATGAACCAGTTCAAGGACATATTCCTCGGCAACTCAATGCCTAAGATGAAAAGGGCTACCGATTCGCAGAAATGTCTGAGAGTCAGCGGAAAGCACAATGACCTTGAGGCCGTGGGGCATGACGGAAGGCATCACACGATGTTCGAGATGCTGGGCAACTGGAGCTTCGGGGACTATTTCAAGGCCGAGGCTATCAGCTGGGCCTGGGAACTGCTGACCGAGGTCTATAAGATCGACAAGTCGAAGCTCTACGCGACTGTGTTCGAGGGCTCCGCGGAAGACGGGACCGCTCTTGACGAGGAGGCAAGGCAGGCGTGGATGAAGCTGATGCCTGCGGACCACATCATCCTTGGCAACAAGCACGACAACTTCTGGGAGATGGGTGACACGGGTCCTTGCGGACCTTGCAGCGAGATCCACATCGACCTGCGTCCGGACGAGGAGATCGCCAAGATTCCTGGAAAGGATCTCGTGAACACCGACAACGACCAGGTCATCGAGATCTGGAACCTCGTGTTCATGCAGTACAACCGCAAGGCTGACGGATCCCTTGAACCGCTCCCGGCCAAGAACATCGACACAGGAATGGGCTTCGAGAGGCTCTGTATGGTGCTTCAGGGCAAGACCAGCAACTACGACACTGATGTGTTCTCCGGAATGATCCATAAGATCGAGGAACTTTCCGGCCACAGATACCACGAGAGCGAGAAGACGGAGGTGGCTATGAGAGTCATCGCCGACCACATCAGGGCCATCGCTTTCTCCATCGCCGACGGCCAGCTGCCGTCCAATGTCAAGGCCGGCTATGTGATCCGAAGGATCCTGCGCCGCGCCGTGCGCTACGGCTACACGTTCCTCGGATTCGACGAGCCGTTCCTCTGCTCGCTGGTTCCTCAGCTTGTGGCGGATATGGGAGAGGCCTATCCTGAGATCGCCAAACAGCAGAAGCTGATCGAGAGCGTGATCCGTGAGGAGGAGATGTCCTTCCTGAGGACTCTCGACCGCGGAATCAGACTTATGGACGACTACATCGCCAAGAACGCCGCCACGAAGACAATCCCTGGAGAGGACGCTTTCATCCTCTACGACACCTACGGATTCCCGATCGACCTGACCGAGCTGATCGCCTCGGAGAAAGGCTACACGGTTGATATGGAGGGATTCGGCAAGGAGCTCCAGAAGCAGAAGGACAGGGCGCGCAACGCCACGGCCAACGAGTTCGGGGACTGGACTATCTACAACGACGGTGAGGAAGAGGCATTCCTCGGCTACGACAACTTCGAGCTTGATGGCGTGAAGCTTCTCAAGCAGCGCACCGTGAAGCAGAAGAACAAGACTATGTTCCAGCTGGTCTTCGACCGCACACCGTTCTACGCAGAGATGGGCGGACAGGTCGGCGACACCGGAGTCATCGTCTCAGAGAGCGGCGAGGAAGTCAAGATCCTCAACACAATCAAAGAGAACAACCTTACGATCCACATCGCCGAGAGGATTCCTGCGGACTGCGAGGAAACCTTCACCCTGAAGGTTGACGTGGAGCGCAGACTTAAGATCACAGCCAACCACACGGCGACCCACCTTCTGGATTTCGCTCTTCGTGAAGCGCTCGGCACACACATCGAGCAGAAGGGATCGTTCGTCGGCCCGGACTATTTCCGTTTCGACTTCTCACACTTCGCCAAGGTTACCGACGAGGAACTCAGGCAAGTTGAGCACAGGGTCAACCAGCTCATCCGCGCGGACTACCCTCTGGAGGAAAAGAGGGACGCAACGATGGACGAGGCCAAGGCGATGGGAGCCATCGCTCTCTTCGGCGAGAAATACGGTGACAAGGTGCGTGTCATCAAGTTCGGTGACTCCATCGAGCTCTGCGGCGGAACCCACGCCAAATCAACCGGCAGAATCGGTTTCTTCAAGATCGTCTCAGAATCCGCCATCGCCGCCGGCGTGCGCAGGATCGAGGCCGTGACCGGAGAGGCCGCGGAGAACATCCTCGACACCCTCACCGACACCCTCAAGGGCATCCGCACGATGTTCAACAATGCTCCTGACGTGGCCGCCGCCGTGGCCAAGCTCATAAGCGAAAACTCAGACGCGAAGAAGAAGATCGAGGAATATGCCAAAGAGAAGGCCGCCTCGTTCGCCAAAGTGATTTCCGAGAACGCAGAAGAGATCAATGGAATAAAAGTTGTTAAGTTCAGCAGGGATGTCGATCCGGCAATGTTCAGGGAAGCGGCCTCGATTCTCCAGAAGGAGGTGGAGAATTTCGCCCTTGCCGCGGCATTCAGCCACGACGGCAAACCACAACTTGCCCTGATGTACTCCAACGACCTTGTGGCTGCGGGTCACAACGCCGCGAAGGACATCCGTGAGGCAGCCAAGTTCATCCAGGGCGGTGGCGGCGGACAGCCTGTTCTCGCCACGGCGGGAGGAAGGAATATCGACGGACTCCAGGCCGCGCTGGACAAGATGGTGGAGATCATCACGGCATAGACACGGGCATATTCATTGGTATATTCATAAAACAAAGCTTCGGGGATGAAGAAGATTGACAGATTCATACTGACCTCATTCATAGGACCATTCTTTATGATCCTGCTTGTGGTCATCTTCATCCTTATGATGCAGTTCCTGTGGGTTTACATCGACGAGCTGGTCGGTAAGGGTCTGAGCCTCGGCATCGTGGCGGAGTTCCTCTTCTGGGGAAGCTGCACCGTGCTGCCGCTGGCGCTGCCGCTGGCCACACTGCTCGCCTCGATGATGACCATCGGGAATATGGGCGAGAACAACGAGCTCATCGCCCTGAAAGCGGCCGGAGTGTCGGTTCTCAGGGTGATGCTGCCGATTCTCATCGCCTCGTTCTTCATCAGCATCGGCACTTTCTTCGTCATCAACAACCTTGTACCGGTCTCCTACAACGAGATCTTCACGCTGAGGGATGACATCGGCAAGACCAAGGAAGAGATCAAGATCCCTTCCGGAACATTCTACGATGGAGTCGAGGGATATGTCCTCCGGGTCGGAAGCCGCAACGACAAGACTGGGATGATGAAAGATGTGATGCTCTACGACCATCACGGGAAGGGCAACACACGTCTTACGTTGGCCGATTCGGCGATAATGAAGATGTCCAAGGACAAGTCCTACCTGACATTCCGGATGTACAACGGCACCAACTATCAGGAGACCAACGAGAAGAACTACCGAGACACCTCCCTGCAACTGCAAAAGATAGACTTCAGCAGACAGGAAATGGTCATAGCGCTTCAGAACTATGCGTTCCAGAAGTCGGACAGCGCAAGGTACGGGGATCAGGTCAAGGCTCTGCCGCTGGAGAAACTCAGGACGCAGAGGGACTCGCTCATGGCTATGAGGGACAGCGCGAAAGCGCAACAGATCTTCAGCACGGCGGCTTCCTACATCTTCACACAGAACAAGCAGCTTGACACATCATCGTGCGGAATCACCAGGAATTTCAGCGACCCGGAGTTCCTGAGTTTCAAAGACGAAAAGGCGACGGCACAGGCGCTTGAGAAAGCGGCGGACAACGCCAGGCAGCTCAGGTCAAATCTGGAAAGCTATGAATTCGGTGCGTTTGACTACACAGTCCGTCTGCGTTGGACAGCCCTTGAATTCCAGAGACGCTATGGTCAGGCTCTGGCATGCTTCATCATGTTCTTCATCGGAGCCCCTCTCGGAGCGTTGATAAGAAAAGGAGGAATCGGAGTCTCCGCGATCGTCTCGCTACTGTTCTTCGTCCTCTACTGGATCGTGGACATCACCGGAGTCAAGCTGGCGAGGGACGGAAGCATCAGCACGGCCACGGGAGCCTTCGCGTCCGCGTTGATCCTGTTGCCTATCGGGTTGTTCCTGACATGGAAAGCCATCCACGACACGGACATCTCAAACATGGACAGCATAAAGAATTGGTGGAGAAAAGCTAAGAGTATGTTGGCAGGAATATTCAAGAAGACGAGAATCGTCTATATGGGCACACCGGATTTCGCGGTGGCTCCACTTCAGGCACTCCTGGAGCGGAAATACAATATTGTAGGTGTGGTCACAGTGGCTGACAAGCCGAGTGGCCGGGGACAGAAAGTCAACGAAAGCGCGGTCAAGAAGTTCGCTGTCGAGCACGGTATTCCGGTTCTGCAGCCTGTGAAACTGAAGGATCCGGAGTTCCTGAAGCAGCTCAAGGCCATGAAGGCCGATCTCTTCATCGTGGTGGCTTTCAGGATGTTGCCGGAAGAGGTATGGGGAATGCCTAAGCTTGGCACGTTCAATCTGCACGCGGCGCTTCTGCCACAGTACCGTGGAGCGGCTCCTATCAACTGGGCCGTGATCAACGGAGAGACCAGAACCGGCGCGACGACGTTCATGATCGACAAGGACATTGACACGGGAGGGATCATCCTGCGTCAGGGTATCAATATTTCAGACACCGACACCGCCGGGGATGTGCACGACAAACTGATGGAGATCGGCGCGGAATTGGTTGTACAGACGACTCAGGGCATAATCGAGCGCAATGTGGACACGCGTGTCCAGAGAAGTTTCATACAGGGTTCCGAGGTATTGAAGCCGGCACCGAAGCTTTCGCGCGAGTTGTGTCACATTGACTGGAACGATTCCACCAAACAGATCTACAATCTCATACGTGGTTTGAGTCCTTATCCGGCAGCGTTCACCGAACTCGTCAAGGAAGGTAGCGCTCCGGCCCAGTTGAAGATCTTCACGGCCGAAAAGGTCGATGAGCCTGTCGAAGGAACCATTCCGGGCCGAATCCTCACCGACGGCAAGACCTACCTCCACATCACCACCGCCGACGGAGCCATCTCCCTGAAGGACGTGCAGATAGCCGGCAAGAAGCGGATGGACATCAAGGCCTTCCTCGCCGGATTCCGCGAGCCGGAACTCTACACCACTACCGCCGGCACCTCCAAGGCCGAAATCGCCAAAACAAAGGCATAATGGAAGCGGTCATCCTCGAATGCGGCGACTTTCCTAAAAAGGAATATCCCCGCGAGCTTCTCCGCCGGGCGGATGTGATAATCTGCTGCGACAGGGCGTTGGACACGTTTCTCCGGCACCGGGACAAGATATTCAAAGACCTCAGGGATCCGGATGCCATCATCGGGGATATGGATTCCATCTCGCCGAAGCATCTCAAGGAATATTCCCGCATCGCCATAAGAGAAGAAGAGCAGGAGACAAACGACCAGACCAAGGCGTTCCGCTACCTGCTGGAGCATTGGCCGGAAGTCAAGACCGTGCACATTCTCGGTGCTACAGGCAAGCGTGAGGCCCACACCCTCGGCAACCTTGGACAGATTATGGAATATGCCCGGCTTTACGGAGCCAGCGGTAATCCTGATGAAGACAGAATATATGTCGATGCGGTGTCCGACTATTCAACGGCTTTCGCATTGACGGACTCCTGCGAGCTTTTCGTCGGCGAAGGCAGGGCCGTGTCCATATTCAGTCCTGATAATTCTTTGAATATCAAGTCCGAGGGATTGGTATGGCAGACCAGTGGAGTGGTTTTCGACAACTGGTGGCAGGCAACCCTCAACCGGGCTTCGGCCGATGTTGTCAAGCTGACGTTCTCGCACAAGTCAATGGCGTTGGTGATTCTGGATTAATATCATTTCAGAATTTTTCTTTATCTTTACGTAACATTTCGGCTTACAAACACTATGCTCCGAAAAATTAGAATCACTCTGGCAGCGATCTGCTTCGTTGCAGTCACGCTGCTGTTTCTGGACTTCACCGGAACACTTCATCTTTGGTTCGGATGGCTCGCCAAAATCCAGTTCCTGCCGGCTGTTCTGGCCCTCAACTTCGTTGTCATCGTCATTCTGCTGGTACTGACACTGCTTTTCGGCAGAATCTACTGCTCGGTGATATGCCCGTTGGGTATATTCCAGGACTGCGTGTCCAACCTCAGTTCCAGGAGAAAAGGCAAGAAGGCAAGGTTCTCATATTCAAAGGAAATCAAATGGTTGCGCTACGGGGTGCTGGTGCTGTTCGTGATCGCGCTGGTCGCCGGGCTCAATGCTCTTGTAGCGCTTCTGGCTCCATACAGCGCTTACGGTAGAATGGTGCAGAGTCTGCTCGCGCCGGTTTGGCAGTGGGGCAACAACCTGCTCGCCTGGATCGCCGAGAGGCAGGATAGTTATGCGTTTGTGACAAAGGATGTTTGGCTGAAGAGTCTGCCGACTTTGATCGTGGCGGCGGTGACATTTGTTGTCGTGGTGGTCCTCGCCTGGAGGAACGGCAGAACCTATTGCAACACAATCTGTCCGGTGGGAACCACGCTGAGTTTCTTCTCGCGGTTCGCTATGTTCCGTCCGGTGATCGACAAGTCAAAGTGCAAGAGCTGCCACGCCTGCGAAAGGAAGTGCAAGGCGGCCTGCATTGATGTTGACAACCATAAGATTGACTATAGCAGATGTGTCGATTGCTTTGACTGCATTGATTCTTGCCGGCTCGGAGCGCTCAAGTACCGGTTCGCCTGGGGAAGAGGGGTTGGTTCGGGCTCCACGGGAGCAAAAACGCCACAAAACGCGCCTGTCGGGAGTAAAATGACCTCCGACGAGAGCAAAAACGGCCAAAATCGCTCCTCAGCAGCTCCGACTCCGGTCGCAGAGCCTGTGGTTCGACAGGGCTCACCAACCGCCGAAGCAACCGACAACGGCAAAGGTGTCTCAACAATTGATGCGACATCTCCGGTCGCCGAGCCTGTCGAAGCGACCGACAAAGGAAGAAGAGCCTTCTTGGTAGGCGGTGCCGCTGTCATCGGAGGATCACTCTTGTCTTCCATTCCGATGAGGGCCGAAGAAGAGGAGATCAAGGACAAGAAGCGAGATGGAGGATTCGCCGAGGTGCTTCCAAAGAAAGCCCCGAACAGAAAAACGCCTATTACTCCATTCGGTTCCGAGAGCGTGGAGAAGTTCTATAAGCACTGTACGGCCTGCCAGCTCTGCGTGACCGTCTGCCCGAACAATGTTCTCAGACCATCCTCCAGACTTGAGCACCTGATGCAGCCAGAGATGTCTTTTGAGAAAGGCTACTGCCGTCCGGAATGCGTGAAATGCTCCGAGGTCTGCCCTGCTGGAGCCATCCTGAAGATCACTCCTGAGGAGAAAACCGAATGGAAGGTCGGCACTGCCGGCGTGGACTATGACCTCTGTGTCGTGAACCGTGACGGGGTCAGCTGCGGAAACTGTGCCCACCACTGCCCTGTCGGAGCGATCAGGATGGTCAGGAAGAATCCTGATGACGAGAAGAGCCCAAGGATCCCTTCGGTCAACGAGGAGAAGTGCATCGGCTGCGGAGCGTGCGAGAATCTCTGCCCGTCCCGCCCGATAAGCGCCATCACCGTCAATGGGTACAGTGTTCATCATAATGTGTAACCGGTCTTTGAGACAAGCCTTCTGAAGGGACATATTCAGAAAAAGCGGTCTCGACAAATTCCATGAATATGAAAGAGAATATTAACAGAAGAGAATTTCTCAAACAAGCCGGTGCCGGGACAGCGGCCGTGGGAGCCGTGGCTCTTGCCGGAGCGTGCGCCCCTAAGAAGACAGCCGAGGCCATCCTTGACGATGGTTCCAGTGAAGATGGGCTGGAGAACGGTAAGATGGAGATGCGTGAGAATCCGGGCAACGGGGACATGGTTTCCCTGCTGGGTTACGGATGTATGCGCTTCACGATGAAGAAGGACGAGAGTGGGAAGGATATCGTGGATCAGGAGAACGCCAACAAACTGATTGACTACGCCTTGGCTCACGGAGTCAACTACTACGACACATCCCCGGTCTATCTCCAGGGACTTTCCGAGGAGGCTGTAGGCAATGCACTCAGCAGACATCCAAGGAACTCCTACTACATCGCCACGAAGCTGTCCAACTTCAGTGATCATTCCAAAGCGGCATCCCTGAAACTGTACAACGACTCGTTCAGGTACCTCCAGACAGACTATCTGGACTACTACCTGCTTCACTCTCTCGGCCGTGGAGGCCTGGAGGCTTTCGATGACAGGTTCGTGAACAACGGAATGATGGATCTGCTTCAGGCAGACCGAGAGAAAGGCAAGATACGTCAACTCGGACTTTCATTCCACGGAAACCAACAGCAGTTCGACGAGCTACTGAAACTGCACGACAAGTACCACTGGGATTTCGTGCAGATCCAGATGAACTATTTCGACTGGAAACACGCTGACGGCCAGCGCAATGTCAACGCCGAGTACCTGTACGACGAGCTGGACAAGAGGGAGATTCCGATCGTGGTTATGGAGCCTCTCCAAGGTGGCCGTCTGGCCAATCCGGCGGAAAGTGTCGTGAACAGGCTAAAGGAGCGTGATCCGAAAGCCTCACTCGCTTCGTGGGCGTTCAGATTCGTGGGATCGTACCCGAGAATCCTGACGGTGCTGAGCGGAATGGTCTATCAGGAACATCTTGAGGATAACCTGCGCACATTCAAGGACTTCAAGTACTTGACCGACGAGGAGAAAGAGTTCCTCGGCACCGAGATCGCCGGCATAATGGCTAGCTTCCCGACCATCAACTGCAACGACTGCAAGTACTGTATGCCTTGCCCTTACGGAGTCGATATTCCGGGAATATTCAAGCACTACAACGAATGCGTCAACGAGGGCGAGATCGCCCAGAGCACCGAGCAGGAGAATTACCGCAAGCTGCGCCGGGCCTATCTCGTGAGCTACGACCGGGCCATCCCGTCCGTCCGCCAGGCCAACCACTGCATCGGTTGCAAACAGTGCATCGAGCATTGCCCTCAAAGCATCTCCATTCCTCGTGAGCTCCGCCGCATCGAGGCCTACGTCGAGAAGTTGAAAAGGAACACATTGTAATTCGTGAGGCTTGCCAGGCCATAGATCCAACGACCGAGTCGTTTCACAAGAGGAAGAATGAAAGGTGGGACATCACTTCCTCATTCACAAGGGGTTACGGATTCGTTCCGGGCGGTTTAGGAGGGCAGCATTCCAAAACTTGCTCATCTACAGAATATTGCGAAATACAGACTGTAACTTCGACAGACTGTAACTTCGACAGACTGTGATTGAAAATTATTCGTCACAGACGCTGAATATTCAAAGGTTTTGATTATCTTTGCAGTCCGCAACTAAAAATGCGGACCATTGGAGAGATGCTCGAGTGGCTGAAGAGGCACGCCTGGAAAGCGTGTGGCCTCCTAAAGGGGCTCGCGAGTTCGAATCTCGCTCTCTCCGCTTTCTAACAAGCAAAAAGCCCTTTCTGAGTATTTCAGAAGGGGTTTTTCTTATTTTTCAGCCTTAAAAACTTGCACCAAAAATGCACCAAGTGTGCATCCAAAGGCCATTATGACTTCCTTGGTTCTTTCTTCATTTGGTCAAAGTTCAGGCTTATCAGGACAGCCCCAGACAAAGGGTCAGCATCATAGATGACCACCCTCTTTATGGACTGGAACCATAGTAGGTGAATCAGAACCATCTCCTTGTTTGTCACTCCTGGGACCACCAGATTGGACACTTTAACCCAGGACTTCTTCATAGAAAGGTTCTCACTGAGATGGTTCTCTTCCTGGTAAATCAAGTTCAGTTCATCATCAGAATAGAGAGTGGTAAATAACCTCTCCATTGTAACTTCAAGGTGTTTAATGTGGTTTTCAATTTCTTTCTTCATCATCTTTTTCCCTTAACAATATAGTCTGCTATCCACAAAAGCAAACATTTGGGGAGAAATCCAACGACTGTCAAGATCCTCTTTACCTCCTCATCTCCAAAAGTAAAGAAAGAGAGAACAGCATCTGCCATCCTCCCTTTCTGTTCTTCTTGTCCCCATCAAAAGTTTGTTTCCATCATCTTCTTCCTGGTTTTGTCAGTCAATGCAATGTATGGTTTCATAGTGTCATAGTCTTCATGTCCAGTGTAGGACATCACCAGTTGTGGAGACCACCCCATTTCCAGAGCATGAACCACAAAGGTTCTTCTTGCAGAGTGAGTTCCTATAACATCACATAACTGGTGAGTTTCATCAATCCTGTCCTTCCCACTAAACTGCATCTTTGTAATATCTCTTGTAAATCCCAGTTTCTTTGCAATCACCTTCAATTGGTCATTCATCTTCTGATTGGACTTTGGAGGAAACATCAACCCATCCTTGGTGGGGATGTCCCTGTACTTCATATACAACTCCTTACTATATTTGTTCAAGAAGATGGTCAGAGAGTCATGAGTCTTCTTACTCACAAAGGAGAAGGAGGTGGGGTTGTCAAAATCATCAAAGTCAGCTTTCTTCAATATCTCCATATCACTATGTCTCAATGAGGTGACACATGCAAAACAGAACCTATCTCTGGTCAGTTCCAGGTGTTCTTCTCCTTCACTGAACTTATAGTTATACATCTTCTCAAACTCTTCCCACTTCAAATAATTGACTGCCTTGGGTTTAGACTGTTCCAACTTTGGAGTCTTGTGTTTCAGGACATCCTCCCCATGTTTCAAGTATCCTCTCTCTTTTGCCCATTTGAGTATCTGTTTGAAGTAACTCAAATGGTTATCAATGGTATTGTTTTTATAACCTTCCATTATGAGAAAGTTTTGGTACTCATCCAGAGTTGAACCTGTTATGTTGTCCATCAACAAATTGGGTTTCATCTTCTTCACCTGAGTCTGAACAGCACTCAACTTGTCAAAGATGGGGTTATCCCATACCTTCTTCTGGTTCATCTGTTTCATATCAGAGAGTTTCCAGTGTTCCTCCTTACTCCTCACTTCAACATATATCTTTGCAAACTCATCAAAAGTAAGGTTCTTCTCCTTGACAAGTTGGACACAGGGGTCATAGAAGGATGCAATCACATAGTCCATCCACTCCTGTCTCTCATCCTTGGTATTCATCTTCTCCAAGTCCTTGGTCTCTATGATGACCTTGGAGATGTGTTCTTGAAGGTTGTTCAAAAGAGTCCTTTTCTCTTCCACTTCCCTTTGTTTCTCAATCTTCTCAACCTTGGAAGTCCTTCTCAGGGTCTGTCTCTTTTCATCCCAGTCCTTGGGGGAGATGAAAATCTTGGTCTTACCTCCCACCCTGAATGACCTGGAGACAGACACCCTCACAAGTATCTGTCCCTTCTTGGTCTCATCTACCTTCTTTGATAACTCAAAATTGATTGTACTCATACTTATGACAATCTGGGGTTAGTGGTTAGGAGGTGGTTGATTTCTTCAATGGAGAAGAAGTCCCTACCTCCAACTGTTCTGGGGGTGAGGTATCCAGAGTGTTTCCACCTGTTGATGGTGGAGACATGGACACCAAACATCTGTGCTGTGTGGGTTGTGTCAAACCACTTCTGGTCTTCCATCTTCTTCTGTTCATTCTTGACCTCCCTCATAGTGGTCACCACACATTCCTTCATCATTCTCTGTAAGTCTTGATAGTTCATAGTTACAGAGATGTTTTTGTCATCAAAACTAATACTTCTCATAATTATAAATTATTAAAAATTAAACATTTACTTTCACTTCATCCAAGGTTTGTAACCTTCATATCCAGGTGTCCAGGGGTTGATGAAGTCTCCCCAATAATTGACTCCTGGCTCATCTTTTTTAACTTCCTGTTCTTCTTAACAGTCTCATCTGGTTTCTCCACAACCACATCAGGGTCTTCATGACCCATAGTCTTTTTTCCTTCCATCTATTTCTTTGATTAAAACTCCAAGGATTGTCCTTGTCCAGAGGTTCAGAACTGAACTCTTCTTAAACATAACAAAGGATGAAGGGATTTGAAGGGAAAAATGCAGTTTTGAGAAACTTTTTTTCAAAATATGCCCTACAATACACTGTAATGCATTTTTATAGTCCAAACTTCTTTTTGAGCCTCATTACAGTGCTGAGCCCCACTTTCTGCTCCCTGGCTATCCTTCTCAACGACTTCTCCATATACCTGAGCTCAAAGATGACTTTCCTATACTTCACCAGGTAGTCCTTCCTGGTCATTCTTGGTCTTCCCATATCACACAAACATTGATTTCAGTTTCCTCAAAGTGTTGATTGAAGTCCCTGTCAGGCTCTGGCAGTCCCTCAGGGAGACCCCCTTCTTCAAGAGGGAGATTTCCTTGGCATATTCTTCCTGGTAGTTGGTCTTCCTGTACCCAATTTTCCTTCCAACCACCTTCTCACCAGGGTGCTGTGCCCTGAGGTTGTCATATCCATTCTTCATCCTTGCCCTGATCAGGTCTCTCTCCATAGAATTGAACTGTGACATGATTCCTAATACCAGACTTGCTATGGGGTTTACCTTCCCATCAGGGAGAAGGGTTTCCAGTCCATTTTGGAGGATGAACACAGAGACACCCTTCTCATTCAGCTTCTCAATGATGCTGAGGAAGTCCAGTGCTCTCCTTGAAAGTCTGCTGCACTCAAAGACCAGAATCTTCTTGACCTGGTTCTGCTCCACATCTTCCAGGAGTTCCTTCAATGCTTCCCTTTCAGCCACCTTCTTGGCTCCACTGATTTTTTCTGTGTATTCCTTGACCACCTGGTAGTGGTGTTCCTTTGCATATCCTCTTAAAGAGGTGAGCTGATGGGTGAAGTCCTGCTGGGATGTCGACACCCTGGCATAGATGCATACCTTGATAGGCTCTTCCATACTTTTTAATCTTTTAAGTTATCTTGATAGTGAGGGAAGGCTGTATCAAAAGTGATTTATAAGATTATTTTGATACTTTTCCCATTTTTGGTTATTCTGATACTTTTGGGTCTTTCCCTTCAAGGGTTTTAAGGAGTGAGTCTGCAAGTTCCACTGCACCTACTGTCCAATAAGAGGAAGGGATAAGGTTGTGGTGGTAGTTTGCTGCCATACCACCAAGAATGATGGCTGATGCCCAGAATCTCTTTTCTTCTGTTGTCATAGGTGGTAATGGTTAGTGTTTCTCTTCAATGGTGTAGTCTTCACATTCAGTCAGCCCAAAGAACTCAATGAGGTAGTCCTTAGAAACTGGCTCAGGACAGGTGTAGGAGGTGGAAGACCATTCCCTTCCAGGCTCCCTGAACTTGATGATGTAGGTGTATGTCATATTCTGTCAATTTTTACTTTCAATTATATTGATACAGCTATTGCGCCGGAACTTGGCTATAATCAATTAATTAGACATAAAAAGTCAAACTGTCAGTCTGTGCTGCGACAGCTGTCGCAGTCGCAGACCCTCTGTGTTCAAAAACTCTTGTGTTCAAAAAACAAGAGACCCCCCTCTCTGGTTTGTTATATTTACAGAAACCCCTCCTTTTTCTTGGAGGGATGAAAGGTCAGGAGTCTATCCTGACTGATGAATAACAATCAAATAATCAATAATATGAGTAAATCATTATCAAAGATTCTATTGGAGAGAATGTCTCTTGAAAAGATGTTGGACTATAAGTTTGAGTCTTCATTCTGGGAGGAGTTCAGCATTGCAGAAAACTATGGTGGGGATGCTGTGAGAAAGCACTATGACCTTGTGTTCTCACAGTGGAAGGACAATCTGAAGTTCCTGACTGAACTGGTCTTGATACTGAACATCAAGATTTTCATCTGGTATGGGGTGGATGATTCTATTGGTAAGATGTATGATCAACTCTGGAAGGAGACTGATGGTTATGCTCTTGATACACTCAAAGGGGAAGACCTTCACTACTATCTGTCAACCATTGATTAACAGCCACTTATGAGTTTGTTACATTAATAATGAAGAATAAATGGAAAAGGAAAATACAACTACTGACCTGAAAGAGAAAAGAGATAAATAACTATGAGATGTCACCTGGGAGAGACAGGTACTGAAACAGGTCTGCTGCTGACTGGCAAGGAAGCAGCAGCCTGACCTGGGAACCAGGATGACAAACAATAGAATAAAGAAGGAATGGAAGTATTGATTGAGAACAACCCAATCATCAATAAGGTATGGAATGAATGGTTGGAGAAAGACAGAGAATTATCAGAGAAGACAAAGGAAGAGAGACTGGATTACTGTAAGGAGTTTCAGTGGGTTTATCCAAAGGAGACAAAGGGATTTGTTGATTTAGAGTCATTATACAGTAGTGTTCATCACAGGAGTAACAGAGAGGAGTTTCACAGGTGGTTCTTTGTTGTCTGTGGTTATATCCTTTCAAGGGTTCATCTGGGGGATAACTCTTATTACCAGTACAGGAAGATATTCAAGAAACTGTTCAGGAGGGAGAAATGTACAAGTGTTGATTTCCCAAAACAGGTTATCCTTGTTCTTGCAATGATGGGTTATATTACTGAACTTGGAAGTTGGTATGTGTTCAACCAGGGGTGTGATTATAACAGGGGGTATCACTTTATCATTGACAGGGAGAAGTTGGTCTATTGGGATTCTTTGGATGACAAGGAATGGAAGATGACTCATACAGAGGGGGTTACCTTCAATGAAGATGGTTATGACCCAGACAGAACTTCCTGGACTCTGCACCCAGATTGGTTATCAGAGAGACAGTATGAATCCATTTGTTCTGTTACTGTGGATAAGGAGGGTATCAGGGAATCATCTGACTGGCTGTTCAATTGGGATGATTTCATAGAGTATTATAACCTGGGAGACCAGGAGAAGGAGGAGACAGACAACCAATGGATTTCTTATCAGAGATTGAGAGACCTTTCCCTGCACAAGATTGGTGGGTGCCTGGATGACAGTGTAAGGGATGATGGAAGACAACCCTATGCTGGAAGGTTTTATTCTCCTATGACCACCATCAAAAAACAGGACAGACACCACTATTTGAGGCTGGATGGGGAGATTATAACAGAGGTTGATGTGAGTTCTGCACAGCCAACTTTCCTTGGAATACTTATGTATCAGAAGACAGGTGTTAAGAGTGAATGGTTAAGACAGTGTTTGAATGGGACTTTCTATGAGTGGATTGCAGAGAAGACCAACACCCAGGAGAAGAGGGACATTATCAAGAAGTGGATGATGCAGTTTATGTACTCCTGTTTTCAGCCAGACAAGCCCAAGGACTTCAAGGGGGAACACAAGATAACCTATGAGTTCAGGAAGACAGAAGACCCCTTCTTATGTTTTCAAAAGAGACTGTTCAGGTTCCTGGAACAGAATGAACCAGCTATCTATAAGATGATTATCTGGTACAAGAAACACCCAGAGTACAGGAAGGACAAACCCCTGTATCAGACTTACCTGGATGACAATGGGAAGGACAGGAGGAAAAAGGTTGGAGAAGGCAAATGGTGCAGTATGCTCTCCTATGACCTGGTAAAGATGGAGGTGGAATACATACAGAGGTGCATCCACTCATTATCTGAGGATATGAAGTTCTGGACTATTCATGACTGTATATGTGTGAAGGAGAGTGACAGTATGGAGGTGAAGTCCATAATGGAAAGAGTATCCAGGGAAATGTATGGGGAGGATATCACCATCAGGTTAAAGAGAGAAAACATCAATGAAGACAACTCATAAATATAATATAAGTAGTTTATTATTAGAAAGATAAGTAGTTATGGAAGTAAAGATTGTAAGATTTTCAAGACCCCTTCTGATAAGGGTTGATAGATACTGTGATGATTATATGTACCAGACCATCTATGGGTTCTGGCTGCCAGAGAGGGTTAATCTGTCTGACCCCACTGATGAGATGAGGATGGAGCAGTATGTGGGTTATCTAGCTGGACTGCATTTCTGGTCATCAGGTTTGGGTCCAGAGGATGGTTTCTTCACCATAAAGGATGGCAGATGGGTGGATGAAGAAGGTGGGGTGCATACCAAGCAGGATGAGTGGATGACAGCTATGGAAATCAAGTGTCTGTTGAAGCTGGGGCTCACTTATGATGTGGTCACAGTTGATGTGGATGAAGATGAGTTCAGGTACTGTATTCTCAATGATGACCTTTTGGTGGTCAATGAGGAATTCTACTATGATATAGAAAAAGACCAGATATATGATACCCCCTGTGGTGAGAGGTCAGACCCAGAGGATGATGGACTGCCATTTTAAGATTTTGGACATCCACTTTGGTTGGAAGAAGCCCCATTTCATACCCATTTACAAGGGGTTTCTGCTAAAAATGGGTGCAGGATACTACCTGTTCAGAGTGTCATTCCATAACTTTCATTTTTTCATATTTCATTCTTGGAGGAGAGGCTACCTGGTCTCTCTTCTTCTTTGTATTAAACAACTGATATGCAATATATTGATAAGATTACTGTGAAAAAAGTTTGAAAAACAATGCAAAAAATCTCAAAAATCCTTGAAGTCTTTGTTATTATTTAGAATGTCCCTCTCTTGAAGGGACAGGTTATGAGACTTCAACCTGGCAATGAAGTCTGTTTTTTAATTTCAAATTATAATGATTATTTATCAAGAAAGGAGGGAGAGTTATGGATACTATTTACAATGGATTATGGGGGAATGACTACAACCCCAAAATGGAAGTCTATGAGAGTTGGCTCTGGATGATGAGGAAGATTGCCCAAGGCCTTGGGAGACAGTATGTAGATGAAATGGTGGAATGGGGTGAAGAGTTGTGTTCCATCATAAACTCTTTTTATGATGTAGATGTTGAACATGAAATCTACAAATCAATGACTGATGCAAGAGGAAAGAAATGGGTTAAAGAAATTTACTCACAACTGGATTGGAATGGTGCAAGGGAAATCTCCAACACCTTTTTCCAAGAGGCAGAAAACAGGGTGGATGAGATTGCCAGAGAGAGGGGTTGTGTTTTACAAGATGGTTTTTGGGATGATGTTGAGTTTCTGGAAAGATTATTATCAGAGATTGAGAAGGTAGCACACAGATGGGCAGATAAACAATTGTTGGTGGTTGGTAGTAAAAGAGAATATGTTCTGGAAGATGCAGTGGAGTTTTCTTCTCATTGGGAGAAGATGTATGACATGGTTGAAGATAAGGTGTTGAAAAGGGATTGGCTAAGAAGGGCTAACCACAAATTAGCAGATAGAGCTAGTGATTACTTTTATGCTGCTGTAAATGATTATTTGTATAGTTAAATGTTTTGTTGATGGTAATATGAAAAAGTATTGTGTAGAGTTCAACTACAACTGCTGTTCTCACTATGTTGTGGATGCAGTGAATGAAGATGAGGCCATTGAAAAAGCTTCTGAACTGGACTGGAAACTGAAAAGGAAAGACAGGGAAGAATGGTATGACAACCTGGATATTGAGTTAGATGAAACCCAGGTCTGGGAAGAAAGACCATAGGATTATGACACTGTTAAAGAGTCAGGGACAGACTGGCAAATCAACCTTTCTGTCCCTGTTATTATGTCCAACCTACCAGGTCAAAATACCCATAAATATCATATACACAATAAATTGATAAGTTATGGAAAGTAAGAAGATTGGAACTTTCAAACAGTTCCTACATCAACAAAGAGTAAAGAAAATCAATGAGGCTAAGGTCAATATTGAGTGTGATTGGTGGGATGCCTGCATAGTGGAAGTAATGCAAGAGCTTGAAACTGAATGTCTGGGCATTCTTGATTGTGATGCCATCATCAAATACTGTAAAAATAAATGGACAATATTGGGCAGGCCTTTACCCCAGCCAGAGTATGATGATAATATCCTTACCCAGCACATCAAAGACCTTATTTTCCAGTTCCATGGGGACAGTTTCTACACTGACTGGAAATGTGATGTTGGCTGGGACAACCAGCAGGTGCATTCAAAAGGACTGGTCATTGAAGAGCTGGCAGCTGTCATCCTGGAAAAGGTCAAGGAGAAGGCAAAACCCCAAGGAGAGCCAGATACAGGAGAGACCACAGGAACTTTGTCAGATAGAGAGGAGACAAAGATGATACCTATGAAGCCAGCACCCAGTTTTGATGATGAGTATTGTGAAGACCGGCCTTATGAGTATGAGAGCCACAAGGTGAGACCTGTCAAGGGTTTTGAGGCCTATACCAAGGCCCTTAATGAGACAGTGGCTATTATTGATATGGCAAGTCAGGAGGCCTGCATCAACTACTGTCTGGACAGGATAAAGAAGGAAGTGGGGAGCTATGACCCACAGGAGATGCTCAATATGGCATTGGAGGCAGCAGACCCAAAGGTCAAGGCCAGATTGGTGCTGCTGTATGTAAAGGATATGGTCACAGATTACCTATCCAAGGAAAAAGCCCAATTGGGGTTGGTCGATGTGAATGGCTATAAGGGAAAGACTGTCCCCAAGGAAGTTTGGGATGAGGGTCTGGACCAGCTCTGTAAGGATATTGCAGATGATGTTCTTGTGAAGCTGGCTGAAATAAATGGAGTAAGTTTGAGTGATGCAGAAGTTGAGTGAGACATACATCAGGGAATACCCCACCAGGGAGAAGCCCCCAAAGAGTGAGATTGTGCAGCAGATTGAGGAGTTTGCACAGAAGAAGAAGGCTGTGATAAAAGCCTGGACAGAGATTGAGGATCACCCAGAAGCAGAGGATTTGTCATCAGATGTGGGGTCTGCATTTGATGAGGCTGACCTGGATGAGGAGATGAGTGCAGCCTATGATGCTGTGGGAGAAGGAGGGATGATATATGCATCCTTTGAACACTCCTTCTGGATCAGGTATAAGGGGCAACTAATAAGGGTGATGTAAGGGTTAAAACCATCGTTTTCTATTGTTTGGAGGTCTGCAACCTCGCAGTCGCAGACCTCTGTCTATACATGTGCACCTTTTTAAAGCGTCATTACCTTGCTAACTTTAAGATTTTTCTTATCTTTGTGGTGCTACTGGGAAGGATAATCCCCAGGGTAGAAAGGTAGTTCATCTAAAAGAGAAAATCTGGACAATTTTTTACAGCAGATGGACAATCCGGTTTGGTATGTCTCGACGCCATTCGTGGTGTCGTGCATATAGGCAGGATGTCTATTGCTGTAGGCCCCGTCCAGAGGCTCTCTTTTGATAGACAAGATTCCTGCCTTTCTAATTTATAACATATGCCGAGTCTGGAATCTGTCGGTTTAAAAAAAACAATTATGGGAGCACTAATCCTTGTTTATGCCCTTTTGGCATTTGGTTTTATCTTATGCTTTATTGGCCGATTCCCTGGCCAGGTGCTGGCTTATGCCGGAATGCTTGTTGCTGCTTTTGCTGTTAAAAACCAACTTTATCCCGTTTGGATGTTGGTCGTATGTGGTGTTTTGGTTGTGGCCAGTATAATTCTGAACAAAAAATATGCTTCCAAAATTGCCGAAAAAGTACATGAATTTGGGAAAGCTGGAAAAATCGGAACAACTGTCGGATCTATTATCTCTATTCTTTGCCTGGCAAGTGATGTAAATCCCGTCGTGGGTATCATTCTTTTCATAGTCCTTCCTTTTGTTTTTGCCTTCCTTTTCGAAAGTATTGCAAAGAAAAATGCTGCCGAAGGCGCAAAAAGGGCTGCTGGGGCATATACCCTTTTCTCTGTCTCAACCTTGGTCAATCTTGCCATTTGTGTCTTCTGCTTAGGCGAAGTAATGTATGGTTGGATTGGATAGTCAAAGGTCTGTATCAATAGTCTAATACCTTAACAATTATCATTATGAGACCAGTAATTTACACCCTTATTGTCACTTTCTCCACCTTGTTTATTGTTTCCTGCGGAGAAGGTGGTATGAAACCGAGAAGCACTAAGATTGCCGGACCTCTTGGAGAGTATTTTGGAATTGTGGACAGAGCATATAAGGCGGCGAATGACGGTACCGTTTATATTGAATTTACAAGAGTAAAGGATGGTTTACCTGAGCCTTGGGTCATTGAAAATGGAATGACTGTGGGCTGGAACGATGGTGAGGTGGAGCCCAATTTGAGTATTGAATTCTTTGACAAGAATGGTAATATTGTCGGCAAATCCAAAACATTGGACCTCAAAAGCAGCCACTTCAATGATGATAAAGATAACTTGCAGAAATTAGTCAACCTCTCAGTGGGGGAATCCTGTTCAATCAATTTCGACTTGGAATCAAGTGATGCTGTTCAGTTTGCATTGTCAAGTAGTTTTGAATATCATCCGATGCCAGAGGTGGTACATTTGTCTGCCGAAGATGCGGCCAGGTATTCGCAGATGATTGATGAATATGAGCGTATAATCAACAACTTTATTTCTATTCAAAAAACAGAAGATAGTTTTAATATGGGCCTCTACGAAGAAGCGATGGAGTTGGCACAAAAAATAAGTGATAGTATTGACAATGCTTCTTCTGATCTTGAAGAACGGTTCTCCCAACTTGAGAGAAAGTTTTCTAATGCTGCCATGTTTGGCTCTAAATCCGATTCTGAATAACATCAGACCTTCATATAATGACATTAAATCGTATTATGATGATGAAAAGACTTGTTAATTATTGTCTTTTGACAATCCTTTCATTTGTTTTGTTCTCTTGCTCTTCTTCTGTTTCGCAGGACACCCCTGAGGCTACTGTCGATGCTTTTATTAAGGCTGAGCAGTCATTAAACTTTAAAACCTGGAATAACCTTTGGTCTCAACCTGATGGCTTTTATGATTGGCAATTCAAGAACCTTTATAAAGATAGCAAAAACTGCACATATGAGATTTTGAATAATAAAACCAGAATCGACGGTGACGAGGCAATAGTATATGTGAATGTTACGAATGAAGAGGGTACTGAAGAATCATTTGCCGAACTAAGTAGGAAGGAAGGGAAATGGTATGTGGATTATGTGAATTTCTAATCTGTCCTTGAAATAACACGATGTGTAGAATCTTTTGGAAACGTTTGCTGATCGTGGGATCCTCTATGGCCTTTGGTTTGCTGTTGATGAGTTTCCTGCCATCATCAAAAAACCAGGTGTCGCTTGTGAGCAGCACTTTGAGGTATTCACAATCAGGTGGTCCATGGACGGAATGGCAGGAAAGTGCAATTCCTATCGTCATTGATGGTAAGGATATTACTTTTGGCGCGGTTCCCGTCAGCGTGCTCAGGATTTTGGAGACTACAGGACAGGCATCCGACGACAGCCGGAATACCACATACAAATGCAGGAATGCGAAGGGTACGGAATTCACCGTGAAACTGGTGTATTCTTCTGCGACGAGTGCTATCCTAAATGTTGAGAATGCGTCGGTAAAGATGTCCTACAAGTGTGTGGTCGCAAAGGAAAAGCCCTATCTTAACATGGTAGATTTAGGCCTGTCGTGCAAATGGGGTCTGTCGAACTACTACAATTATAAAACGGACATTGTCTCTGCTGCTTTCGGCGCTGGAAAGAGAATGACGTATGATGATGCTGTCAAGGCATACGGCTCGGGGAAGCAGCACCTTCCCACGAACAGTCAGATCCAGGAGCTGTTGACGAAATGCACCTGGGAGTTCATCAACGATCCCGATGGCGAAATTCACATGGGCTATCTGGTTACGGGGCCGAACGGTAACAGCATTTTCTTCCCCTGCGAAGACGGTGGTGATGGCAGGTTGTCGTCAGCTTGGTATCTCGGTTCCGAGTCATTCGATGCATTTCTTTGCAATGCCTTGCAATTGAACATCAACAGTAGGATTATACATCCTTACGAAAAAAACTATTACGGTTGCATCAGGCTTGTTGAAGACAAATAGAGGTTTCAATAGGACAGCTGGCTATGAAGATGCTGCTCTCCTCTTCCAGGGACATGCCACTCAGTTGCATCCGTGGCCGGGTGCCATTGTCCAGCAGGATCCAGATCCAACTGATACATATATAAAGAGTTCTACGACGACTTGGAATAAACAGGGGAACTAAGGTGTACCATCTGGTTGGACGATACTTGCTGAATAGGCTGAATAGCATTAAGAAACATACATTAAAGGGAGCCCCAACAGGTTCCCTTTTTCATCCCACATACACACCCTTATATAACCTCTCAATACCTGGTGCATTTTTACCCTCAAAAAGTTGCACCAAGATGAAAAGAGTACTGATTGATGCAGAATCATATACAGGGACACCACACAATGGGAAATTGCATAAATTGCATCAAGTTAGTCATTTACAATGAAATGTGTAGTAATACACAATGATACACAGGAAGAGGGCACAGAGCCACTTTACTCTCGCTCTCTCCGCAAATTTTTAACGGCTTTGCAGATTGTTCCGCAAAGCCGTTTTTGTATTATGTTTATGTCCAGTCACTTCGACAGGCTCAGTGACTGACTTACATTAATCGGTTCGATTATCCCAATACGCCTAACAAAAAAAGGGAACCCGCATACTGCGGATCCCCATACCAATTATAAATGAAATCGATTCTTTGATTGATTGTTACTCGACTTTGATTGCAACCTCTCCGGTCTTGCCGTCCTTGTCGGTCACGGTAAGTGTGGTGGTTCCGGCCTTGACACCCTTCACGGTGATGGCAGCCTCTTTCACGATGGCGGTAGCGACAGCCGGATCCGTAACCTTCACTGTGTATGGAGCGGTACCTGACTTGACTGTGACAACCTCTTCCTTCTCAACTCCGACAGTAACCTCGGCCTTGTCAAACTCCAGCTTCTCTGCCGCAGCCTTTACCGTTACGGTAAACGAACCCGTCGTCTGATTTTTGTCTACTACAGAGATCGTGGCTGTTCCCCCTGCCACTCCTGTAACAGTGATCTTTTCTTTCTCCACCTTCACTGTGGCTATCTTCTCATCGCTTGACTTTACCGTGAAAGGCTGTGTGCCGTTCTTCACGGTAACCTCAACGGTCTTACCAACCTCAACCTCAGCCTTCGTCACACTGAATGTAAGAGGATCCGGAGTTTTGTTTTCGTTCTTGTCGCAAGAGACGAATGCGAATGAGCAGAGGCAGAGGGCTGCCGTCACAACTGAACTGAAAAAACTTTTCATTAGTTTAAATCTTTAATTGTTAATAATAGTTTAAGTACCGTAAGACCGTTCCCGGTCCGACGCATTACTAAATCATCTCCGCCGGAAACCTTGCATAATGTTTTCAAAAAATTCACCAGAAGCCGAGACCCTTAAACACGCCGTGGCGGATAAATCATTATAAATGAATATATTGAATAGGTCATCCAGTCCTTGTTTTAGCAGGAGAACAATATAGCAACAGACGAATAATCAGGATATTAGCCGCCACGCAAATATTAACATATACCCGAGAACAGAACATAGACACTAGCGAGTGGGTTGGCTTTCGATCTGGATGTCCGTGCCGAGGGCAGAATTGATGAGGTTTAGGATTTCCGGAAGAGAGGATGTGGAGAACTCTCCGCTTAGGCTCCGGGATTCACCGGACGAATGGCCGGCATCAAAAGCAACGAGCGTGACATCGTAATATTCAGAGAGCTCGGAGAGAACTTCTGGCAGCGGGGTGTTGTCGTAGATAAACTCGCCGGTGGCCCATGCGGCAGGGTTCGGGTGTTTCGGAGTGATTTCAACTGGCTTTGACGCAGCCGGATCCAAAACCGCGGACTGTCCCTTGGTCAGGATCAGGGCTTCTTCGCCAGACCTTATGGCAGAGAAGAGGACCTTGCCCGAGACAACGCTCACGCTGATGGGATCCCGAGAGTCAACCTGAAAGCGGGTGCCGAGGACTTTGACGAAACCGGATCCGGCATCAACACGGAAAGGGGCGCGGTCATCGTGACGGACGTTAAAATAGACCTTGCCGGTCATCTGGACCAGACGCTTGTCCTTGTGCTTCTGGAGACGAAGGGTGGATCCAGGGGCAAGGGTAACGGACGAGGAATCCGGAAGAGTGAAGGTCTGGGCAATGTCGTAGGCGGCATAGTCGGTCCATGAGGTTAGCCACGAAAGATAAAGGAATATGCCGACAGCGGCCGCTGCCGCGACTCCGGCGATGCGTTTCAACATCACAGTGCGCTTCGACAGGCTCAGCGACCGACGCAAGGAGCCGTTCTGCGACCGTGCCAAGGCTTTCTTCGGGTCAAAGCGGTTCTCTTCGTAGGACTTGGCCACGAAGTCTAACATTCTGTCTTCCTTGTTCTTCATAACAATCATCTTTTATCCAGCCGCTTCGACAAGCTCAGCGACCGGAGGTCTTTCCTTTACCGGAGACGCATTTGAAGAAATATGTCACCGTGCCTCTTTGGACGGATTCTGACGAATAATCATAGAATACGGTCTCCGCTTTTATGGACAAGACATCGAAATCCTTAAACTCACAAACAATGTCCTTGAACACATAAAGCTGTTTCTTATATCCCATATCGTCTTCAAATTCCCGTCCTGGAAAGGTCAACGATTGCTGGAATGTTCCATCTGTTCCTATTTCAAAATCCTCGTACAAACTATACGGATTCCACCATACTTCTGACCGCCAATTTGGGTAGACATACAGTTGAGCGACCCTGCATTCCCAGACAATTCTAACTTTATATGCAAAGGTTTCATCCATATCCACATTGAGATGATCCATATAGTCCAAACGGCCACCCAAAGCCGTGGATAATTCCGTCAGGAAATCCGGATCTGAGATCCCATCATCATTCAAGTCAATCAGTCCTTCGCTCCATTCGGCGGATTCGAGGGCATATTCACCGACAATCCGGTCCATCGTGGCGGTGGCGGCGTCGGTCATCCAATAGTCGATCTTCTCCTGACAGGAGCAAAGCAGCAGGAGAGCCGCAAGGGCATATTCAATTCTTTTCATATCAGTCGATTTCATAGTCAGTGGATGTCATCACGGAGACGAGGCCGATGCCGTCGCCGGTCACATTTGTCGGATAAGGCTTGTCGGCGAAGAAAGTCAGACCGGCAAGGTCAGAGTTCTCAAACCAAGCGGCGTTGATGTAGTTGTAGGTCTGGCGGTCAAGAGCCAGAAGACGCACTGTCACGCCAGAGATTCCGCCCCTGAGCAAAGAGATTTTGAATATGTGGGAGCCACCCTCGAATCCAGTGTCAGTGAATATATTGTACTCATTGGCGAAATAATCGGACTCGGAAAAACTAAGGTTGATTCCGGGATTAAGAAGCGGTTCGCTTGAATTGTCTATTTCCAATCGCTTATTGTAGGCATAGCCGAAATTCCAGGCCTGAAGCATATAATAGTTTTTCTCGCCAGGCTTGTCTTTCACGTGAACTCCCATTCCAAGAGTCTTGATGTAGTCACTGCCTTTGGAAGACTTCTTATAAAGATGAGTCGTGTCCACTCCGGCAATGACAGGCGCATCCAAGGCCACTGCCGTCGCCTCCGCCCTCATCCCTTCAGACTCCACGACAACCCGGACCTCATCTCCAGCCTTGAAATCAGCCCTGAACTTGAACACATTATGGTACAGAAGTCCATCCGCTTTCTCAACATTATCAGAGGTCGCCACCAGTTCACCATTGACCCAACATTCAAGATGGCCGGACTTCAATTTTTCCGCCTTTTCGTGAGTGCTGACACCGACGCAGACAGTGTGTGTCGTGTCGCCCGTTGACATCAAGGCGTTGACCAGCAGCATCTTCTCCGGACCGGGCAGATCTACGGGGATATATTCCTCACAAGAGAAAAAGGCCATCGAGGCAACAAGAAAAAGCATGAATATCTTCGTTCGCATATTCATTAGAATTTAAAGGTGTAACTGAACGACGGCAGGAACGTGAGGAAGGAGCGCTTCGAGATCGCCGGCTTCCACTCCCCCTCTTTCTCGTAGGCGTCATAGACGCACCAGGAAGGGTTCTGCGCGCAGTAGAGGTTGTATATTCCGAAATTCCAGATCCGCTCGCCGTGGCGTTTTTGCTTCCGGAAGTTGACGCTCACATCAAGGTGATGCGTCGGAGGCAGACGATAGTTGTTGCGTCCGCTTACATAGTCAACAGCCACATCATCGCCGTCAGGGGTGATGAACGCCGAGCCTCTGGTCGGGATGGTCATGCAGTTTCCGCTGAGAAACGCCCAAGAAGCGGTGAGGTCGATTCTTGAGTTGAATTTATGGTTCACAGTGGCATTGATTACGTGCCTCCGGTCGAACTGAGCAGGGAACCAGCGGCCATCGTTGATGCTGCCGTCACGGAAGATTCTCTCCGCTTTGGAGAGGGTGTACGCCAAGGTGCCGGTGGTCTTGCCGACAACTTTGCGGGCATAGAGTTCCAGTCCGTAGGCACGTCCCTCACCCATCGCAACATTATCCTCCCAATTGACGGAAGATGAGAGGGCAAGGCGGCCGTCAACATATTCAAGGACATTGTCGGTCTTTTTGTAATAGCCTTCAAGGGAAAATTCCCAACCCTTCAAGCCCCCGTAGCACGCTCCGGCGGAGACGATGTCCGAAGTCACCGGGCGGATCTCAGCGGTGATCGGCACCCAAAGGTCGGTTGGGATGTCCAGAGTCCCGGAGGTCAACTGATGGACGTACTGCGACATCCTTGAATATGCCGTCTTCGCCGACCAGTCCTCGCTGATGTCGAATTTCGACGAGACTCTCGGCTCCGGACAGAAGTAGAACCTGCCTCGCACATTGAAAAGGCTTAGATGCAGGCCCGGATTCACAGTCAAGCGGTTGCCGATGGAGATGTCGTCCTCGACGTAGAGAGACATCTCGTTGCCGTTCACCCGTCTGCTGGCCGCGTCGCTGTAAGTCGTGTCGGCGAAGACGCGGCTGTCGTTCACGTCCTTGATACGTGATTTTGTGATTTCGGGACGGTAGCCGTGGCGGACATATTCTCCGCCGAACTTGATCAAATGGTTGGTTGAAGGGGTGTAGTCGAAATCCGCCTTGAGACCCGCGTCAAGGATTCCGGAGGAGTAGTCGCTGACGCTCCGGAACGAAGTCTCGCCAAGTTCGGATTTCTCCAAGTTTTCCGCGACGGAGTGTATTCCCATCCGATAAAGGTTGCCGTAGGCTGTGAAATCAGCGAACAGTTTGTTGTTGAATATGTAAGTCCACCTCGCGGACAGGACATTGTTGCCCCAGCTCAGGTTAAGGTTGTTCTCGTTACCGGTGATCATCGTGTACGGTTCATAGTCAGAGCCGTAGAACCGCTTGCTGGACTTGGATTTGTCCTCGTAGCGGAAATAGTCCCGTCCGCTGTAGAACCCGATCCAACCTCTGCTCCGGTCGGAGAACTTGTGCGAGACCTTGGCGTTGACATCATAGAAGGCGTAGTTCAGCGGGCTGCCCGCCCATTTGATGACACGATCGAAAAGGAACGTGTGCATCCCTCTTGCGCTCAGGGAGAAAGTCGTGTTCTCGTTCTTCAAAGGTCCTTCCAGATGGAATTTCTCGGCAAGAAAGCCGGCGGTGACGCTTCCTGAGATTTTCTTAGAGTTGCCGTCGTTGGTACGCACGTCCACCACGCTGGAGACCCTGCCGCCGTACCGCGCCGGGAAAGAGCCTTTGTAGACCGTGACTTTCTTGACGGCTTCGGGAGTGAAAACAGACAACAGTCCGAAAAGATGGCTGACATTGTAAAGCGATGTCCCGTCCAGAAGCATCAGATTCTCGTCCGCGCCGCCTCCACGGACGTATATTCCCGAAAAGCCTTCGTTGCCGCCTTGCACGCCAGGCATCATCTGGAGGGTCTTCAGAACATCCTTCTCGCCGAGGACAACCGGAGTGTTGGCGATGAGCTCGTTAGGGACTTCAATCGCCCCCATATACGTGGAGCGGATTCCGGCATCCTTGCGGGCGGTTATCCGCGCGCCTTTGATCTCAGCGGACGGAGCCAGAGCCACATTGAGCGTGAGGTTCTTTTTCAGGTTGATCCTCTTTGTCCTGGCGGCGCACCCTATGTAGGAATATGTCAGTTCGACCTCGCCCTCCGGAATGGTCAGGGAATAGAATCCGAAGTTGTTGGTGGAGGTGCCGGTCATTCCTGCCGCTGAGCGGCCTTCCTTACCGGTCCCTGTGTTTCCAACCCGGCCGGTCGCCGAGACACTTTTGGTCGCAGAGCCTGTCGAAGCGACAACTCCCGCCCCGATCAGCGTCTCCCCCGTCGCCTCGTCCGTGACATACCCACAAACCGTATAATGTTTCTTGGCCGGAACGTCACGTGTCAGAACCACATACCCGCCACGAACCTCCCACTTGATTCCCGTTCCTTCCAGAAGTCTGCCCAAGGCCTTCTCCAGCGTCAGCCCCTCGACGGAAGTCCCCTCATAGTTCTTATCAAGAAGTTTCCCGAGTTCCGAATCATAAACAAACCGCACACCTAACCGCTCCTTGAGCCTGTCCAAGTTCATTGAGACCGTCTCTTTATCTTGCGAAAGACAGTCAAACGAGACTTGTGGCAAAGCAAGAATCACCAGTAAAACACCTTTGATAAGATTTTTCATCATCTCTCATTTTAAAACTCATCTACTGCCCGAATCCTATTAGGGTAGTTTCATAAGTAAGACGCAGCGATTCTAAAAAGTACCATCCTTTTTCTGAAATATTCTCAAATATAACAACATTCTTCACAATACGTCAATAACACTCAGGTGCGCGAATATGCTCGCACCTGGAAGTGCAACTCACTAGCCACCAGGCAGATGACATTTTAGGTGCGCAAGGTTTTTCACACCTGGAAGAGCGGGGGCCTATGGTTTATGGGGCAGAAAACGTACGGCAAAAGCTCCTTGTTAGCCGCTCCTTCTCAAGGCTTAAGGCGATGTCTGAATATTCTAGAGCGACATCAGGAAGAGGATGACCTTCCTTACACCTTGGCGGATAGCCTCAAGTGCCTTGCTGATCTGGTTACGTACGGTGTTCTCGGAAAGGCCGAGCGACTGAGCGATCTCGCTATACTTCATCCCGTCGCGGCGGCTCATCAGGAATATTCTCCTCCTTTTGGCCGGAAGGCGGTCAATGGCCGACCAGATCCGCGCCTCTTTAACGGAATTGTCCACGGCCTCATCATCGGAAATCGCCACGTCATCCTCAACCGGAAGTATCTCATTCTCAAGGCTGTCCAGCGACACATCCTGCCGTTGCCTCCTGATGGCATCAATGCACCGATTCCTCACAGCCGTGTAAAGATAAGCCCTCGGACTATCAATCCCGTCACTCGCCGCCTGCTTCATCCAATATGCCGTGAAAGCCTCCTGTACCAGATCCTCGATCAGATCCTTGTCCTTGAGATAGTGCAGCGCATAGACACACAAAGGCCTGTAGTAAAGCCTGAACAAAGAATCTATGTCCGCTGTCCGCACCATAACACCGCAAAGTTAACCACTCCCTGGCATATTGCCAAATTCTCGTCCACACAAGGCAAAACAAGGCAAGAACTCGGGCACAATGCAAAAGTGCCTCCTCAACAATTGAGTAAGTACTTAGAAAACAGCCACTCATAAACATTTTCAAAGCTTTATCGACAAAATTATAACTTCGGTTATTATAATCACAGTTATAATTTTCCGTGCAAGTACTGAAAACAAATGACATTCAAAGACATAGACAATATAGGAAAAAATATTTCGAACCGGAATCAACTTTGGCACGGAAATGGCATAATCCCCTGACGACATAAATATTTTTACTCATAAACCAAAAACTGACTCAATAGTTATTTCATAAGTATTGAATAAGATTAGCCGAAGCCGGGTGAGAACCTCGCTTCGGTTTTTGCTTTATATCTCGGGATAAAGGAGGTAAGGCGCGCGGCGGGACTTGAAGTTTTCGACATCGGAGGCCCAACGGGCGGAGATCTCGGCGGCGGAGGAACCGTTCCCTATCATCGAGCGGAACCAGTCCACACCGGCGAGAAGTTCAAAGAAGTTGTTCTTACCGAAGAACTTATCGCCCATATTCAGATTGCGGTAAGCATCGATGACATATTCAAGATTGATCTTTTCCGCCCAAATGTCGCGGAGCGGCTTGCGGCGAAGGTCAACGCCGTGGCACTCCTCATCCAGGAACTGCGGGCTTTTCGCGCCGGGGATGCTTCGAGGCACAAAGGAGAAGGAATATCCCGTCATCGCCGGATGCCCGTAGGTCTCAAACGGGAACTGCGTGCCGCGGCCGAGGCTGACCACCGTACCCTCGAAGTAGCAGGTTGATGAATATAGGTACACGGCCCTCATGTCCTTAATGTTCGGGGAAGGCGGCAGGATAAGGCTGTAGCGGGTGTTATGGGTGTAATTCAGGCACGGAACCACAGTCAGGTCGCAGGTACCGTTCTCCAGCCATTTCTCGCCGTTGATCATCAGCGCCAACTCACCGAGCGTCATTCCGTGAACAGTCGTGATCGGCAGCCAACCGACACCGGACTTGAATTTCATATCCAGAACAGGACCGTCAACATAGAAGCCGTTCGGGTTCGGGCGGTCAAGAATGACGACCTGTTTCCCGTCTCTGGCGCAGGCCTCCATCAGATGATGCATTGTGATATAATAGGTATAGTACCTAAGGCCTACATCCTGAATATCAATCACAAGGACATCAAACTTATCGGTTTTCTCCTTGCTCGGAATCCGTGAGCCTTTCTCGTAAAGCGACAGGATCTCCACTCCGGTTTTCTCGTCCACACTGCTGCTGACGTGCTCTCCGGCATCGGCGTTGCCACGGAAGCCGTGCTCCGGAGAGAAGATTGCCTTGACATCTACTCCTTTTTCGATCAAGGCATCAACAATGTGCTGACCGTACTCAATCTTTCCGCCAGGGACGGAAGGTTCGGTGAACGGGATCAAGGAAATCTCATCAACTCTCTTTCGAGGAAAGCACCCGCCATATTCAGCAAGAGCGTCTGCCAACTTGGAGCCGGTCACCTTGTCTCCGACTATACCCGTCTGATTGCTGAACACCGCAACCCGCTTCCCTTGCAGCAGCGGCTGGTACTCCTCGAACCTCTCGTCACCAAGCACTACTCTTCTTGAATATGTCCGTGCGGCAAGCACGTCAGTCAAAGATATCGCTATTATTGTAATAATCAAGAATTTAAGATTGTGTCCCATAATCATTGGTCATTTTCTGGTTCAAGATACGAAATTTCGCAAAGAAGACACAAAAAAAGATTTGATTATAGAAATATTCATCGGGCACTTCGACAAGCTCAGTGACCGGTGGATTACTGCATCGAACCACCGACGAGGTCGAGGATCTCGGAGGTGATCTTTTGCTGACGGCCCTTGTTATATTCAAGAGTGAGTTCCTGAAGGAGGTCGTTGCCGTTGTCGGTGGCGAGCTGCATCGCGACGGTGCGGGCGGCGTGCTCGGCGGCGGCGCTGTCCAAAAGGGTGGTGAATATGCGAAGGCGGATTACCTTCGGGAGGAGGGTGGCTATCAAGGCCTCCTTGGATGGCTCTACGATCAGGTCTTCTGTGGTTGGTGAGCCCTGTCGAACCACCGGCGCTCCGACAGGCTCAGCGCCCCTGTTCGTGTCGGATTCAGAGGCGGAATCTGCGATCTTTCCGGCCTGAAGGTCTGCGGTGGCGTCGGCCAACGACAAAGGCAGGTAAGTCTGCCGGGTTGTCGGCTGGGAAGATGTTGATTTATAGTGATTATAAACCAGTTCCACCTTGTCAAACCGACCGGAGACAAAGCCGTCCAGCAGTTCCTGAGCCAAAGCCGATGCCGCCTCATAAGACGGCGAGTCAGACATCTTCGTGAAATCCGCGGGACTTGGGAAGCCAAGCTTCTTCATCGCCTCCGCCATCTTTCGGCCTACGGAATAGACCGTGATGTCGGCATCGCCAAGACCTGAGGCACGGTATTCATTGATCACCGCCGTGGCCTCTCGGATGACGTTGGAATTGAACGCGCCGCAGAGCGAAGAATTGGAGGCGAAGGCGACAATCGCAACCTTTCGCACCTCACGCTGAGCCATCAATGAATATGCCCCGTCCATCCCCGCCAGGTCGTGCCGGTTCGACAGGCTCAACCGATCACCACTCTGGTCAAATCCACGTTCAGCTGATCCTGAGCCACGTACGGAACCATCTTCCGAAGCCGCGGCGGAAATATTCATTGCCCCCATCAGGTCGATGAGCATCGAGTGCAGTCGCCTCTCGTACGGAAGCATGTTCTGAATCGCCATCTGCGCTTTCTGCAGCTTCGCGGCTGCCACCATCTTCATCGCCGAGGTGATCGCCAGAGTGCTGCTGATGGAATTGATCCTGCCCTTTATCTCCTTCAGTGACGGCATATTCTTCTACAACTAATTGAACTTCTTGACTTTCATCTTCCTTTTGCCGGAATCTATAAGAATTGACCTCACCACGCCGGAAGCCACATCCTCGATCACGTTGAACAGTTCCGGATCCACCTTTCCCGCCGACAGTTTGTCAAGTACATCGGTCTGATGGGTAGCCCTCATCCGTTCAAGGAACAGGACATCGAACTCATGCACCTGATCCAGGCTGATGTCCTTCATCAAGCCGTGGGTGCCGCAATAAAGGACGGCGACCTCCTCACCGACTGGCATCGGAGAGTACTGCGGCTGGATCAACTGCTGATTGTTCTTGCGGCCCTTGTCCAGAACCATTTCCGTCACTCTGTCCACATCCGATGAATACTTCGAGAATGACTCCAGCTCGTTGAACTGCGCCTGCTCGATCTTCAGGGTTCCGGCCACACTCTTCATCGACTTCACCTGAGCGGCTCCGCCGACACGGGACACGGAGATGCCCACATTGATGGCCGGACGCTGGCCCTGGTTGAACAGGTCAGTCTCAAGGTAGATCTGACCGTCGGTGATGGAGATCACGTTGGTCGGGATGTAGGCGGACACGTCGCCGGCCTGGGTCTCGATGATCGGAAGGGCTGTCAGCGACCCGCCGGCCTTGACCTTGCCCTTCAACGAGTCCGGAAGGTCATTCATCCGCTCAGCGACCTCCTGCTGATCAATGATCTTGGCAGCCCTCTCAAGAAGCCTTGAGTGCAGGTAGAAGACATCGCCCGGATAGGCCTCGCGACCGGAAGGTCGGCGAAGGATCAGCGAAACCTCACGGTAGGCCACAGCCTGCTTTGAAAGGTCGTCATAGACAACGAGGGCGGCACGGCCGGTGTCACGGAAATATTCCCCGACAGCGGCTCCGGCGAACGGTGCGAAATATTGCAGGGCGGCTGGATCGGCGGCGGTGGCGGCGATGACAACCGTGTAGTCCATCGCGCCTTTGGCACGGAGGGTCTCCACGATGTTGGCGACAGTGGAGCCTTTCTGACCGATGGCCACGTAGATGCAATAGACAGGTTTGCCGGCCTCGTAGTTGGATCTCTGGTTGATGATCGTGTCAATGGCGATGGCGGTCTTGCCGGTCTGACGGTCGCCGATGATGAGTTCCCTCTGGCCACGGCCAATCGGGATCATCGAGTCGATCGCCATGATTCCGGTCTGGAGAGGCTCGGTGACGGGCTGACGGAATATTACACCGGGAGCCTTGCGCTCCAGCGGCATCTCCGTCAGGTCTCCTTCGACCTTGCCGAGTCCGTCAAGCGGAACGCCAAGCGGATCGACCACTCTTCCGAGCATCTGCTCGCCGACCTTGATGGAGGCGATACGGCCGGTTCTGCGGACGGTCATTCCTTCCTTGACCTCATCGGTAGGGCCGAGAAGCACGGCACCGACATTGTCCTGCTCAAGGTTCATCACGACACCCATGACTCCGCTCTCGAATTCGAGCAGTTCTCCGGCCTCGGCGTTGGTCAGACCGTACATTCTGGCCACACCGTCGCTGACCTGAAGGACTTTGCCGATTTCCTCGAACCGGAGGGAGGTGTCGATGTCTTTCAGCTGTTCCAGAAGCACCTGGGAGATTTCACTTGGTTTTATGTTGTCCATACTAAACTATTCTTCTGTTCTTTTCTATGAATTGACGCCGGATGAAATCGAGCTGGCGGGAGACGCTAGCGTCCAGGACGGTGTCCTCGACCTCGAATACGAAGCCGCCTATGAGGGACGGGTTGACTTCGGTTTTCAGGATCAGCTTGCAGCCGGTCTGTTTCTCGACCAAATCACGGAGACGGGACTCCAATGCCGGTCGCTGAGCTTGTCGAAGCGACCCTTCGACAGGCACAGGGTCCGAAGGAGTTGGCTCAGGGTCCAGCAGTGCCGGATCAGCGACCACAAGCCGCGCGCGCTTGATGTGCCGTGAGCGGTAATATTCAGTGACGAAGGTGGTCAGAACCAGCCTTACATCACCGATGCGGCCGTTACGGATCAAGAGTTCGAGGAATTTATGCAGCTCCTGAGCCATCGAATCTTTCAATGAAGCCTCAAAAAGCGAGATTTTCTGAACCGCCGCAACCGCAGGATCATCCACGGCACGCCGGAAATCAGGCACTTCGTCAAGAGCCTTCTCAATGACCTGCACCTGGGCCGCAACCAACTCACCGGAGCCGGTCTCTTCGACCAGCTTCAGAAGTGCGGTGGCGTAACGTGTCGCGATAATTCCTGTGTTCATAGCATCAATTCTTCAAGTCCTTAGACGAGGAAACCTCATCCACAAGCCTATCAACCAGAGCCGACTGCTCAGCACCATCCGAAAGGCTCGCTTTCAGCACCTTCTCGGCGACGCTGACCGAAAGCAGCGCGACCTCCTTGCGGACATCCCGCAAGGCACTCTCCTTCTCGGCGGCGATCTGCGTGCGAGCCTGATCCAGAATGCGGGAAGCCTCCTCCCTCGCCTGAACCTTCGCCTGCTCGACGATGTTGTCCCTCGAAGCCGCGGCCTCCTTCAGAATCCGGCTCTGCTCCTGCCTGGTCTCCTCGATCATCCGGGACTGTTCCTCAGCCAGATTGCGAAGCTTCTCCTCCGCCTCCTTGGCAGCCTTGATGGATTCACCTATCCTCTGCGCCCTCTTCTCGACCGAGCCGGTGATCATAGGGAAGCCCCACTTCGCCAGCACGAAGAAGACGATGCCGAAGATCAGCGTCATCCACACAAGCAATCCGAAATCAGGAGTGATGAGTGACATTTGCTATTTCGCGATAAGACAAACAACGATAGCGAACAGACAGGCACCTTCGATGAGGGCGCTGACGATGATGGCCGTCATTCTGTAGTGGTCAGCCTTCTCCGGCTGGCGCGCGCCGGCCTCAAGGGAAGCCGTACCGATCTTACCGATACCGAAAGCGGCGGCGAAAGCAGCCAGACCAGCACCAAGAGCCGCACCTACTCTACCAAGAGAGAGGGCCTGAAGCAACATTGTAGAAAGTAACATAATCCTATGATTTTAAATTAATTATTCTGAATATTCCAAAATTATTCCGAAGCCTCCGGTCTCTGCCGCGACAGTCCTATGAAGACGGCCGACAGCATCGTGAAGACGTAGGCCTGAATGAACGCCACAAGCAATTCCAGACAATCCATAAACACACCCAGCAGGACAGCCACAACCGTAAGGCTGCCGTTCAAGGCGGCTCCAAGCTCAGCGGTCAGGAATATCACAGCCACAACTCCAAGAATCATGAAGTGTCCTGCGAGGATGTTGGCGAAAAGCCTGACCATCAAGCTGAAAGGCTTTGTGAATATTCCGATTATCTCAATCGCCGGCATCAACGGAAGCGGCACCTTCAGCCAGGTCGGAACCTCCGGCCAAAGAATATCCTTCCAATAATGCTTGTTTCCGAATATATTGACAATGAAGAATGTGAACAGTGCCAGCACGAGCGTCACGGCGATGTTGCCGGTGATGTTCGCTCCACCAGGGAAGAACGGCACGATACCCATCAGGTTGTTTATGAATATGAAGAAGAACGCTGTCAGCAGGTAAGGCGAGTATCTCTTGTAGTCCTCACCAACGCAGCTTTTTATGACATCATCCTCGATCATCGTGACGAGCATCTCCATCAGGCCGACTCCGCCTTTCGGGGCCTCCTCACGGGCGTCGTGTTTCCGGTACCATTTGGCGGTTCCGAGCACGATGAACAGCAGCAGAGCGCAGTTGATCATCAGGCCGAACACATTCTTGGTGATGGAAAAGTCCCACGGCCTTATCTCTGAGCCGTCAGCGGCACGTTCCACAATCTTGTTCTCGTACTTGCTTCCAGCCGGGGCGATGTAGAATCCTTCATATTCCCCGTGCTCCAAATGCTTGGAACTGAATATATGGAAGCCGTTGCCGGTCTTGCTGGCTACTATCACAGGCAGAGGGATGCTGACCGGATGGCCTTTCACCGTGGTGATGTGCCACTCGTAGGAGTCGCGGACGTGGCCGTAAAGATATTCATCCATATCAAAGCCACCACCCTTCTCCTCCGCGGCCAAAGACAACGGAAGCAAAAGACCAATGAATATGTAGATCCACTTTCTCATCACAGTTCCACGCAAGCTACAACGTGATTATCATTAACTTCCACAAAGCCAGAGGAAATCGCCACCTTGTCCGTGCCCTCACCGTTACGATAAGCGATCACGCCCTTCTCCAACGAAGAGATCAGCGGAGCGTGATCCAGCAGGACCTCGAAACGGCCCTTCGTGCCGGGAAGCTCCACAGCCTCAACGGCAGCGTGAACCAATGTCCTTTCAGGTGAAATGACATCCAGAATCATCTCTGAGGTTTTCTCTGACATATTCCTAAAACTTTCTCCGGTATATTCCTACTTCGCCTTGGCGAGAATAGCCTCGCCCTTCTTGATCGCGTCGTCCAAGGTGCCGACATTGAGGAACGCCTGCTCCGGCAGGTAGTCCACCTCACCGTCGAGAATCCGGCGGAAGCCGTCGATCGTGTCCTGAATGTCCACCATCACGCCCGGCACACCCGTAAACTGCTCAGCCACAGCGAACGGCTGCGACAGGAACCGCTGCACACGGCGCGCGCGGTTCACCGTCAGTTTGTCCTCGTCCGAAAGCTCGTCCATGCCGAGGATGGCGATGATGTCCTGAAGCTCCTTGTTCCTCTGGAGGATCTGCTTCACCCTCTGGGCGGTGTCGTAGTGATCCTGTCCCACGATGTTAGGGTCAAGGATTCGGGAAGTGGACTCAAGCGGATCCACGGCCGGGTATATTCCTAACTCAGTGATTTTTCTGCTGAGCACCGTCGTCGCGTCGAGGTGCGAGAAGGTGGTCGCCGGAGCAGGGTCGGTCAAGTCGTCTGCCGGGACGTAAACAGCCTGGACTGAGGTGATAGAGCCGTTCTTCGTCGAAGTGATGCGCTCCTGCATCTGGCCCATCTCCGTGGCAAGTGTCGGCTGGTAACCCACGGCGGAAGGCATTCGTCCCAAAAGGGCGGACACCTCGGAACCGGCCTGGGTGAACCTGAATATGTTGTCGATGAAGAAGAGGATGTCCCTCGGGCCGTCACCCTTGTCACTGTCTCTGAAAGACTCGGCGAGGGTCAGTCCGGACAGGGCCACTGAGGAACGCGCTCCCGGCGGTTCGTTCATCTGGCCGAACACCATCGCCACCTGGGATTTCTCAAGTTCTTTGCGATCGACCTTGGAGAGATCCCAATGGCCTTCCTCCATCGACTTCACGAACTCGTCACCATACTTGATGACACCGGACTCGATCATCTCACGAAGCAGGTCATTACCTTCCCTGGTACGCTCCCCTACTCCGGCGAAGATTGAGAATCCGTTATGTTTCTTGGCTATATTATTGATCAACTCCTTGATGAGCACTGTCTTACCGACTCCGGCTCCACCGAAAAGGCCGATCTTACCACCTTTCAGATACGGCTCCAGAAGGTCAATGACCTTGATGCCGGTGTAAAGCACTTCCTGCGAGGTCTTGAGATCCTCGAACTTAGGAGGCTCACGGTGTATAGGCAAGGAATTGTCTTCGTTGAGATCGCCGAGTCCGTCAATGGAATCCCCGACAACGTTCATGACACGGCCTCTGATCTGCGCCCCGGTAGGCATCGAGATCGGAGCGTGAGTGTTCACAGCCTTCATTCCGCGTCTCAAACCGTCTGTCGAGTCCATAGCGACACACCTTACAGTGTCTTCACCGATATGTTGCTGAACCTCAATGACCAAAGGCCTTTTTCCCTCGCCTCTTTCGACATCAAGAGCGTCGTGAATACGCGGAAGCTGAGCCTCCTCATCAGTCACATCGAAATGGACATCCACCACAGGTCCGATGACCTGGGCAATGTACCCTATGTTTTCTTTTTCTGCCATTTTGAATATGGTTGTTAACGTGTCGCTCACGCGACGGAATTCCATTGCTGAAAAATCCAAGCCAAATTTACACAAATTCCCCCAAACGACAAAAAAGCGGGCCGATTTTAACATCGAACCCGCCTTTTTTAAGACTTTTTGATATATTCGATAATTGCTATCGAAATTACTTAAGTTTCTTGTAGCCATACTGGGCTGTCTCGCCGAGCTCCATCTCGATCTTCATCAGACGGTTGTACTTGGCGATACGGTCGGTGCGGCTGAGGGAACCGGTCTTGATCTGACCGCTGTTGGTAGCGACAGCGATGTCAGCGATCGTGGTGTCCTCGGTCTCGCCTGAACGGTGAGAGGTAACGGTGGTGTAGCCGTGACGGTGAGCCATCTCGATGGCGTCGAGGGTCTCGGTCAGGGAACCGATCTGGTTAACCTTGATGAGGATGGAGTTACCAGCGCCCATCTTGATACCCTTCTCAAGGTACTTGGTGTTGGTAACGAAAAGGTCGTCACCTACAAGCTGGCACTTGCCACCGATAGCGGCGGTAAGCTTAACCCAGCCTTCCCAGTCTTCCTCGCTGAGGCCGTCCTCGATGGAGTCGATAGGATACTTGGTGATGAGCTCCTCAAGGTAAGCGATCTGCTCCTCGGTAGAGAGTTTCTTTCCCTCTGGATCCTTGGCCATACCGGTCTTGAGCTGCTTGTAGTCATAGAAGAACTTGCCGCCCTCTTTGAAGCAGAACTCTGATGCGGCGCAGTCCATAGCGATGGTAACATCAGCGCCTGGCTTGTAACCAGCCTTCTCGATAGCCTCCATAATGCAGTCGAGAGCGTCGTTGATGCCGCCCAGCTTTGGAGCGAAACCACCCTCGTCTCCGACAGCGGTAGAGAGTCCGCGGCCCTTGAGAACCTTCTGGAGAGCGTGGAACACCTCGGCACCCATTCTTACACCTTCGGCGATGCTCTTGGCGCCTACAGGACGGATCATGAACTCCTGGAAAGCGATAGGAGCGTCTGAGTGGGCCCCACCGTTGATGATATTCATCATAGGAACAGGAAGCACGTGGCCGTTGGTTCCACCGATGTAGCGGTAGAGAGGAATGTCAAGGTAGTTGGCGGCGGCGTGAGCGACAGCGAGGGAAACACCGAGGATGGCGTTTGCGCCGAGGTTGCTCTTGGTGGCGGTGCCGTCGAGTTTGATCATAGCCTCATCGATAGCCCTCTGCTCAAGGCAGGACATTCCGATGATTTCTGGAGCGATCTTCTCGTTGATGTTGGCGACAGCCTTGAGAACGCCCTTTCCGCCGTAGCGCTTAGGGTCACCGTCACGAAGCTCAAGAGCCTCGTTCTCGCCTGTTGATGCGCCTGATGGAACGGAAGCGACACCGATGATGCCGGATTCGAGTTCAACTTCACACTCGATTGTAGGGTTTCCTCTTGAATCAAGAATCTCCCTGCCAGTAACACGTACAATTCTCATAATAAAATAATGTATTTATTAACTTACTGTTTTTAGTCTCAAAAAAGGCCGGGGTTTGAAACCCAGCCTTTATATTCTTTCAATTATCACGCCAGATTATTTAACGAGGCAGACAGCGACACGGTTCTCCTCAGGAGTCTCGAATGGATTGACGGTGTCACCGAAATACTCAGTGATGATCCTGTCCTTGTTGATGCCGGCGGCAACGATGGCCTCAGCGACAACCTCAGCTCTCTTCTCGGAGAGGAACTTGTTTCTCTTGGCGGTACCAGTGGCCTTGTCAGCGTAACCGGAAACGCGAACCTTGGTGTCAGGGTTGGCCTTGAGAGCCTCGACAACCTCATCGATCTTGAGCTGCTCGCTCTCACGGATGTCCCACTTGTTGATGACGAAGAGGATGTTGCGTGAAAGTGACTCGAATGCAGGAACAACCTCAACCTTCTCCTCAACTACTGGTTCTGGTTCTGGTTCTGGTTTAACAACAGGTGCCGGAGCCGGAACCGGGACAGGTGCCGGAGCTGGCTTTGCCTTTCCGAAGCTGAAGGTAAGACCTGCGACAGCCTTGATCTGGAAGTCAGCCTTTGAGCCCTTCTTAGAGTTGAAGTGGTCGTCAAGGAAGCTGCAATTGCCTTCGAGGTTGAGGGCGATCACGTCAGTGAGTCTGATGTTGAGACCGGCACCGGCCCTGAAAGCAGGAGAGATCTTGTTGTCCTCCCAAAGATAACCGTCAACGAACTTGTCCTTCACGGCCACAGCCTCATCGTTGTTGAAAGCGTAGTTCACGCCGACACCACCGAAGATGTAAGGATTGAGGGTACGGTCATATTTGTAACCAGCGAAGATCGAAGCGATGTCAGCCATAAGGTCAACGGCACCTTCAACATAATTGAACTTGTAAACAGTGGTAGGGCCGTTCACAGCACCTTTACCCTGCCATCCATTGACATTCAGCCTTGCGCCGAAAACAGGCGAGAACTGATAGCCGAATGAAACAGCGGCTGAAGGAGAGATAAGGTCAGAGAATGAGGTCTCACCGATTGTGTGAGCCGCACCACCCTGAAGCTGCATAAACCAATAAGGGTCAAAGTCCTTCTTCTGTGCGTTCGCTACGGACAGAGAAGCCACAAGCGCTGCGCTTGCAAGAATCGCAAAAATACGTTTCATAATATTGTTGAATATAAATTGCACATTTATCGACGCTAAATTACGACAATTTTTCCAATCTGCAAAATTGACTATAAAATATAACGAATAAACGTGAATGTTTTTTTTGGACACACATCACTTCAACGTTCAATCTTTCAAGCATCCCAGAGGTATTATCTTGACTCCGTCCGGTCTTGTGTAGGCCATTTGGCCACCTGTTATGATCACAAGCAGATCCGGTTCCCTCAGCGGGTTTTGCCTCTCTGATTCGTTATGCTTTTTTATCAGTTGTTTGAGTTCAAGCAGATGCGCGGCCCCTTCCTCGATCTCGCGGCTGCCAAGCTTGCATTCAATCAAGGCATAGCGTCCGTCCGACAGATGCAGTACGATGTCCGCCTCAAGGCCGTACCTGTCCCGATAGTAGGAAATGTGACTATCCTGATCCATCGTGTAGGCACGAAGGTCACGCACACACATTTGCTCGAACAAAAAACCGAACGTTTTCAGCTGTGTCATCAGGATATCCGGAGATAATCCTAAGGCGGCGACCGCGACAGAAGGATCACAGAAGGATCTTTTAGGGGTGCTCCTGATGTTTGACTTACTCCTTATCGCAGGACACCAGGCACCGATATCCTGAATGACAAACAACTTTTCCAACGCCTTGACATAATCATCAAAAGTGTCCGAAGAGCAACTGACCTCTCCGGAAGAAGTGACATCCGAGAGCATAGATGTCTTTTTGGCAACCGTAGAAATATTGCGGGCGTATGAACGCATTATCATCGCCGCGGTCTTCTCGTCACGCTGAACCCCGTCTATTCTTGAGATGTCCTCTGAACACACACTCTTCAGGTAATTCTTGGCCACAAGCAGCCGAACCTTATTTTTGACTGAAATAAGTGACGCTGGCCAACCACCACGACAAGCCGCGAGAATCAAATCCTCCACCGACAACTTAGAAGTCTTCCCGTCAATATCATATTCAGGATTACTGAATAGTTCCTTGACCGACACCAGTCCCGTTGACTCCCTTGACTCCCACAAACTCATAGGGAGCATCTTCATTTTTGCGATCCGGCCTGTTCCAGAATGTCTGGTCTCCTCTTTTTTCACCCTATTGGAACCGGTAAGGATGAACTGTCCGGTGACACCCCCTCTCTTATCACATATAGTACGGACGGCATCCCAGATCACAGGTGCGTCCTGCCATTCGTCAATAAGGCGCGGAGTGTCCCCCTTCAGAAGAAGCGATGGCTTGGAAGCCGCCGTCGCCAGATATTCATCTCTCATATCAACATCCTGCAAACTAATGGAACTATTCGCCTTTTGACTGCACGTTGTAGTCTTTCCACACCATTTTGGTCCTTCGACAAGCACCGCACCCGAGGCCTCAAGGTTGTCTTGCAGTATGCCATCAGCAATTCTACTGAGATATTCCATAACAGATCCAATTATTTGCCAAAGGTATGAAATTTAATGATAAAGAGCAAACCAATCGGCGTTTTCGTGGCATTTCAATCGGCATTTTCGTGGCATTTTAATCGGCATTTTCGTGGATGCGCCAGTTCAAAAACGTACAAGCACGAAAAAAGCAGGCCGACACACGATAGTGCCGTTGGCCGGAATTAAGGTCTCAAGACTTATAAAATAACGCGAAGCGCCTATTTCCGAAAAGAAGAGCTTAACCTTTTCATACCACTATCTTACGACAAGGGCGGCGTCCTTCGCGAGATAGAGGATATTCTGGTTCACCTCCGGGGAGAAGGTCAGCTCCTTCAGGTTCGGGCAGGACTGCACATTGACGTTGTTCAGTTTCGGGCAGGCTGTGATATCCAACGCCGGGACCGGGGTGTTGTCAATCCAAAGCCTGTACAAACCGGTCTGGGTGCCGAGAGCCACCGACTTTACGCCGGTGTGCGACGCATAGACAAAAGACAGGGAAGGACAGCCCGTAAGATCAAGAGCGGCGAGGTTCTCGTTATTCGCACACTTGAACATCTCAAGGGCGGGGAGTTGGAAGGCAAAGGACTCCACACGGGTGCCGGAGAAGTCAAGCGACTTCAGGTTCCTGAAATATTCAAGGCCTGCCAGTGACTTGATTTCGAGACCCGAGACATCGATCGACTTGACGGAATCCGCTTCAGACAATGACAACTTCCTGTCTCCGTCAAGATCCATCGACGAAACGCAATAGGCGCGGAAAACAGGATCCTTGATTTTCTTTGCCACATCCTTGACCTCTGACGAGCAGGATGTTATGAATATAGCCGCGAAGGCCGAAACGACGAACAATACTTTTCTCATTATTCAGACATTTTCTTTTCATTCAACTTTTATAGGCAGGCAACCACTTACTTTAATAATATATAGGAGTGATTGCCCGCCTACGTCAATTACCGTTACCATTCAATAAAGCCAACACCCTCCGAGCCGCCGGCACCGACGTTGTCCGACCTGACAAGGATCACACACTTCGCGACGACGCTGCTGTTGTCTTTGGATTTTGCGGTTATGGTCACCTTGCCGCCGCTCTTTGCCGTCACGATGCCGGACTGCGAGACATAAGCGACAGTCTTGTCGGACGAATCCCAGATAACATCCTTGATGGAGGCATCCGAAGGTGACACCTTAGGAGTCAACGTGAGGGTCTGTCCGACTCTCATCGACGTTTCCGACATGTCGAGGGTTATGCCACTGACAGGAACCTTTGTCACCTTGACAAAGCATTGGGTGGAATAACTCTTCGAATCAATGGCCAAGGATCCTCTTCCTTCCTTGTAGATCGCCTTGACCTTAACATTCCAAAATGGCGTTCCCTTATCCTTGACAGCATCGCAAGTCACAGGACAGTTGATCGCAGGAGAGATCTTCAGCGGTTCTGTCGCATTATCCGGAGAGACCTTAACCCTGATGGTGTAGGATTCTCCCATTTTCAAGTTAATGTCCTTATTTTCCTCTGAATAGGAGATCTTTTCGATAGGTATCAGACGCTCGGTTACCGTGACCGAACAAGTTGCCGTGAACGCTCCGGCTCCCGCCGCCACCTTGATTGTGGCAGTGCCTGGAGAAACCGCGGTGACAACCCCCTCATTGACAGTCGCGACAGATTCCTTGTCCGAACTCCAGGTTACGGTCTTGTCCCTCGCATCCTCAGGCAGAACGGTGGCTATGAGCTTTCCACTCTTACCAACTTCGAGAGTCAGCGACTTCTCGTTCAGTTTCACGCCGGTGACCGCATACTTATCGATGACGGTGATTGTCACCTCGTTCGACGTGACATTCTTGCCCTTGACCTTGATCTTAGCCACTCCGACTCCCACAGCGGTGACATCACCGTTCACAACCTTCGCCACGGACTCGTTGTCAGACTCCCACACAAGCGTTTCATCCGCATTGGCAGGAAGCATCTTAAGAGTCAACGCAGTGGACTCTCCTATGTTCAGAGACGATGTCTGAGATGTCAAAGTAAGGGAAGTGGCATAAACGACCGGTTCAAGGACAGTCACATTGCAGGAAGCCTGATGTCCACCGTCAGCGGTCTTGACAGTGATAACCGCCTTTCCGGTTTTCTTTGCGGTCACCTTTCCGTCTTTCTCACCCACAGAAGCGATTTCCGGATGGTCTGACGACCAAGTCACCGACTTGTCAGTGGCGTCAGCCGGACTAATCACAGCCGTAAGCAACTCTGTACCGCCAACGTGCATAGTCAATTCCGGCTTGCTGACAGCGACCCCGGAAACGTGACATTTGACCACTACCTCGCAGGTGGCCGTAAATCCACCGTCCTTGGTTGTGACGGTGATGGTCGCCTTGCCAGCCTTGTTAGCGGTCACCTTTCCGTCTTTTGACACGGACGCCACAGCGGAATTGCCCGATGACCAAGAGACAGTCTTGTCAGAGGCGTCCTCTGGGGCAACTGTCGCGGCAAGAGATTCCGTCTCACCAACGTACAGATTCAGAGAAGACTTGCTGAGAGAGACTCCGGAGACGTGACGCTTGACAGTCACTTCACAATCGGCTTTGAACCCGCCGTCTTTAGTAGTGGCTGTAATAGTGGTTTTCCCTGGCTTCAGTGGCTTGATGACCGCATGCAACGCCGCGCCAGGGGCAATTGACGCCACCTCAGGATCCGAACTTGACCATTCGAGAGACTTGTCTGTGGCATTGGCAGGAGTCAAGGTCGCGCTGATGTCCAATGAAGGGTCTCCGACATAAAGGGTTTTGGAGGAGATCGACAGGGTGATTCCCTTGACCGGTGTCCCGACCTTTACAAGACAGGTCGCCATCTTACCTCCGTCAGAGGTAACGACGTGGATCGTAGCCTCTCCCGTACTCACGGCAGACACAAGTCCCAATTGCGAGACTATAGCGACCGATTCTTTGTCCGAGTACCACGTGACCTCGGCATTCGAGGCGTTCTGAGGAAGGACCGTCGCTTCCAGTTGGTGTTTTTCACCAGGTTTTAATTCGACAGTCGTCTCACTCATGGAAATCCCGGTGACACGGCTGATGACAGTAACCTTGCAGACAGCTGTCACCTTCTCGGCCACCTTGACCGTGACTGTCGCCGCGCCAGCCTTGCGGGCGGTCACATTACCTTCGTTGTCAACCGATGCGACATCAGGATGATCGGACACCCACGTAAGGGTCTTCTGCGTCGAGTTCAACGGGTACACCGTCGCCGTGAGTTTGCCGCTCTCTCCTTCGAGAAGTTTCAGACTCGTCTTGTCGAGCGAGACATGCTGCGCAGGACTCTTGACACTCACAACACAGTTTGAAGTGAATGAGCCGTCGTTGGTTGTGGCGGTCACAGTCGTCGTACCGGGACCGATCGCGGTCACGGTACCATCCGAGGCAACCGACACGACCTTCGTGTCCGCGCTTTCCCAAACAACCCCTAAATCCGATGCATCCTCAGGAGAAATCACCGGCTTGATCGTGAAACTGCTTCCGATTGTCTCAAGAGTGAATTCACGTGGGTCAAGGCTGATGCCTGTGACAGAAGTACCTACCTTGACATTGCAGTAGGCCGTGAAACCGCCGTCTGACGAGGAGACAAAAACCGTCGCCTCTCCATTGCCCTCCGCCTTGACATTGCCATACGCGTCAACAGTGGCGACAGAAACGTCAGAGGAGCCCCATTTGAGGGACTTGTCCGAAGCGTTTTCAGGGAATATGGTGGCCTTAAGGGAAGCGGACTCTCCTTTTTTCAGAGACAGTTCAGACTTGTCGAGCTCGATCTTCTCGACCCCGACTCCGACAGTCACATTGCACGAAGACATGAATCCTCCGTCATCAGTCCTTGCCGTGACCTTGGAAGTCCCGACCTTAAGTCCCTTGATGGTGGCGCTACCGTCCTGATTGTCAACATAGTCAACAACCGAGCTATTCTCAACCGTCCAGATAATCTTCTGATTGTCCGCATTCGATGGTGAGATGATCGCTTTCAACACAAACGAAGCCCCGATGGAGAGATCTTGACGCTCCTTGTCAACGGCGACCGAGCTTACCCCGATCAACTCCTCCTGACAGGCGTAAAAAAGGCACAGGGCCGAAATGAGTAAAAGAATATACTTTTTCATCATGATTCAATTTTTCTCTAACTTCTACTGCCTCTGGCACCTTACTGCATGGCCATCGCCACGTGATTTGTTGTTGCAATACAGGTTAATCTCGGACTCCGCCGCAGTATTTTTGACATGAATCTCAAAAGTTGTCGTAGTCTGCGAGGCGGTAGTTGTCGTCCAATAATCGGCAAACAAGCCTGCAAGCGCGATAGTCGCATTACCTCTTTTAAGATAGCCCGTGCAAGGGTACCAGGCTACACCTCCGGAAGACAGGGTGAAACGCACACCGTGATTAGATGTGTCCGCAGAGTACGAGCCCTCGCTCACTTGGTTCCAAACCCCATCCGGGCCACCTTTAGGCACACGCCATCCGGCCGGACAAGGGTCATAGATGGTCTTCACATCTGTCCAAAGTTCATTCTGACGCCCTGCATACAGCCAATCGTTTCCGGTGCTGAGATCGCAAGTGATGAAAGTAGTCGGATTGGCGACAGCAAAGTCAACCGTACAGTCAGCGTTGGAAGCCAACTGTTCGAACTGACACGTGGAAGCCATAGGTGTGCCATCTATGGACGCCGCCCCCATGAAAGGATCCTTGCGTCCCCATTGATAGAAAAGGCCGTAAGAGGCCACTCCCTCATAAGATGAGGACAGCGCGCCAACATTTCTGTCCATCATATCCACAGATGCTCCTTGATAGCGCTGTGCTGTCTGATCCGCGTCGAAATCACACATCCAGATATGCCAGGACCAGAGTATCCTGTCATTGGAGTCGTATGCGGCCACAAGGGCGTTACCAGGCTTGAACTGTTCGGCGGTCTTGAAGTACAGGCAACCGTTCTTGACACGGACAGAGGAATTAATCAGAGTTCCCTTAGCGACAGCGTTAGCCGAGTTGTCGGTCTCCCAAACCACACCGGCATGATCCACGGCGCCGACTGATGTAGGGGAATTTCCACGCACTAGAGGAAGTTTGTACGAACCAGCCTCGCGTACAATGTAACAGTTAGCTGTTCCTTTAGCGTCCAGCGGCTCACCATCAAGAATATTCGAAATCGACGATGGAATATCGGCATCGCGGACCGTGGCGAAATAATACCTCTGCACCCTTACGAAAGATTCGCAGACAGAGCGGCTTACCTCCGTACCACCTTTATAGAAAGTCAGAGTGAATCCTTTCTTGAAAGACTGAGGGATAATGGAGAGATAATAGAACTTTCCCGCATTGAACTCCCCTTCAAGAGAAATCTGTGTGGATGTTTCCGAAGAGGCTGCATGACAGAGCGGAATACCATCTTCTCCGAAAGAAATTGAGACCGATCCTGCTACCGCTTCATTGGCATTGCCTCTGAATATGACCTTGTCATACCCCGATTCTGAAACCGTAAAACGGATGCCGCCCAAGGCATCATAGAAGCCCATTTGATCAGTGGACGCGGATCGCCCTACCATAAGGAACGCAGCCGGGTCAAAAGAGCCGGACACAGCCTGCTGCACAGCGGGCAGGGATGCACTGACAACATTAGATGCGAAAGATGTCGAGCTACTGTAAGGATAAACTCCATAGTAATAGCCACCGGCCGGCTCAGAAGCCTGTCCGGCAAACACAGCAGTAGTTCCCCCCTTCTCAGTGACAAACTTATTACCACCCGAACCGGAATCAGAATCGAAAATGCTGATGCTGTCGGAGGGATTCCAACTTACAGAGCCGAAATTGTCGGTAATGGCCGCCTTGGTCTCAACCGAAAGATAAGCCTTTAGCAATCTGGAAGTCTTTTCTTGCCCTGGAACATCAGGTGCCGGAGCAGAAGGCTCCTTCTGGCAGGAGATTGCCGCAAAAGCAAGCGACAACATCATTAATCCATATAATCTCATAAGACGAAATAACATTGTAACAAAGTCGAGAGATATTCAAAAGAGGGAAGACAGAAAACTATCTTCCCTCTTAAGAAATATTATAGATTAATACTCGTCAAGAGTAGTAAACTACTTGTTCTTGTCAGCGATACCGCCTGGCCATTTAGCCTTGGTGTTAGCTGTAGAAAGAACGGTTACCTTACCCTTAAGGTCAAGAGTGTAGAGATCACCAATCTTGACAACAAGGTTATAGTCAGCGTACTTGTCAACAAGAAGGTCAGTACCGAGATTCTCCCAAGCAACGAAGAGACCCTTGGTTGTTACATTCTCGCCATACGTGAGACATCCACCGAATGACTCCTTAGAGTTGTCCTTGTAAGGATAGGTAAGAGCATTACCAGCCTTGAATTCGACAGAGCCCTGGAGGTCATTGAGGCCATACTGAGTCTTTGCATAATCAGAAGCGATCATCGTACCTGTAGCCGGATCGAAGGTGAAGATAACTTTAGCCTCGTTCTCCTTCTCGACAACCTTGACATCGGTTGGGATATAGGTCACGTCCTTCTCATTCTTGAATGTACCAAGTTCAATGTCCTTATTAGTTGTGATGACCTTGAAAGGAGTCTGGAAGACAACATAGTAGTAACCAACCTTCTCCTTGGCAGGAGTGATCACATCAGCTTCGGTAGTACATGCCTCAGTAACCTTCACGAGAACAGCGGTGTCCTCGGTAAGAATGTTGTTCATGAACTTGATGTCAGGTGATGTCGCAGGAGCTGCAATGATAGCCTTGAACTCAGCAGCTGTGAAGACTACCTTATCAACGTTTCCATCTTTGGTGATGAACTTGTAAGCATCCTTTGGATAGTTAACCTTCCAATCAGCCGTGCTGTTCATAATCTCGAAGGAGATTGTGGCATCGTCAGCGATGTTGATGTTCTTACCGTACTCCTCGAAGTGCTCGATGAGAGATGAAGAGTAAGTGAAGTTCTTGTTGGCATCAGCCTTACCCTTGACACGAACGCCAGCGTAAACATCGTAGTTCTCAGTTGACGGGATGTACTTGGAAACAGGCTTAGCTTCTACAGGCACATTCATCTTACCAAGGAGGTAATCAGGGTTGAGGATAAGCTTGAGAGGAGTTACGAACTCATGCTCGTGCGTCGTAGGAGTCTTCGCAGAGATCTCGTAAGCGAACTTGAAGCCAACATTAGGGGTCTTCTTGCTGTTCTTCTTAGCCTTATAAGCGAACTCGATCGTTGTCTTATCTGAAGGGATCTTAGCGTTCTTATCAACCAAGAGAGAGATTACGTTAGTAGAAGTATTCCACTCTTCCGGAGCCTCAACAAAGAATGTGATGCCTTCAGGGAATGTGTACTGCTTTACAGGAACGTAAGTGGTGTCAAGCTGACCATCAGCACTCTTCTTGATGTCGAGGACATAGAGGTTATCCGTGTCGTAATCCTGAAGGAATGCCTCGTAAGAGAGACCCAATCCACCAAGGACAGTCTGGTTAACCTCTTTCCAAGTAACTTCAAGCTTGTCATCAGTGTAGTCAGGGCATGCAGTCATAGGAGTAGTGAACTTGATGACATTATCGCCACAGAACTTAACGAAGTGATCTGTGAAGGTCTTGTAGTAAACAACAGGAACTTCAGGTTCAACCTTCTCCTCGACGATTCTGATCATGATGTAGCAAGTAGCAAGAGTGTACTCCTTGTCACCGAGCTTGGTGGTGGCGGTAACCTTTACCTGAGGGGTTCTGTTGACAGCAGGACGGGTTGACTCATTAAGGAACTTATCGTTAACCCTGATCTTGCTGCCTTCGATAACAACGAACTGATTCTGATCAGTACGTTTATCTTCTCCGAGGAAAGGCTTGTTGACCTCACCCTTCTCGTTAACGAGCTCAAACTTGTAGTCAACATCAACACCGATCTCTTCAGCAAGTGCGTCTTTAACATTATAACCATCAGCAAGAAGCGTTACGTAGTCTTTAAGATCAAGAGTCTCAGTGTAGAGAAGCTCCGGAGTAGGAAGTTCTGGAGCGTAGAGTTCATCGTCAGCAGGATTGTTGATTGCGATAGGCTCAGAGCGATACGGTCTAATTGTCTTGTCAATCGGGCTAACATCATTTTTTGTGAAATCCTTATGGATAAGACCATAATGAGCATAGAGGCCAGCGATGCCTACATAGGCATAGTCGGAAGTGATGGTCTCACCATTAGCGTAGGTCTGAAGAGCGATGATGTCGTTCTTGAGATCCTCTGGATTATCAGCACCAGGTCCAAACCATGTCTGAATAGGGAAGTGGTTAAAATCATTGAGTTTGATAGAGAAAGTAGCCTCTCCACCCTTAACGACAGGCTTCTGATTCTCGCTTACGATAGAGACAAGATCCTTCTTGTCAGAAGCGCTTCTCATTTGGATGGTCTTTACCTTTCTGTTGATGAAAGCCCATTCATTTGCGTTAACATCAGCGTTCTCAGGATTGAGCCTGTAAGTCACATTGGCTACGCCAGAAGAGTAGAAGACAACTGTATCATTCTCTTCGTCCGGAATGATGATACCATAAGGGAACTCGATGTAGCCAAGACCCTCCATCAGAGCCTCTGGAATAAGAGCAAGGCTCTTGACGGTTGTAAGAAGACTGATCTCAACCACGCCATCCTTCGCTCCCTCGACATTGTGGAAGGTAATCTTGCCGCTCTCCTCGTCATAAACAGCCGTTATGGTTCCCTCAGGGAACACATCGATGTTCGTGACCTCAGAAGTTGTCTCCTTGGAGGCAGGATCATAGGTGTACTTAACCCACTTGCCGTAGTTGGCGTCACTCTTGTCGGTGCAAGGCTGATACCAGATCTGAAGGGCATCCTTGCCGTCAACGCCGTCCTTGCCAGGAGCGCCAGGTGCGCCGTCGTTGCCGTCCTTACCAGGATCACCCTTGTCACCCTTGTCACCCTTGTCACCCTTGTCACCCTTTGAGGCGAATCCGGTGTCCTTACCGTCAATGAACCAGTTGCCATTGGCACCGATGGTAACAACAGAACCGTCCTTGCCAGGAGCGCCGTCCTTGCCGTCATTGCCATCTTTACCATTGGTAACGTCGAAAGACTTACCATTGCTCAGAGTCACCTTGACTCCGTTAGTGATAGGCGTCACATCCGTGATGACGGCACCGTTGTTGATCGCAGTCTGGAGATCACTGACAGTGCTCTCCAGCTTCTTCACCCGTTCCGTCAAGTCGTTAATGTCGCCATCGTAGTCCGTACAAGATACGGCTACTCCCGCGAGGCCTAATACGATAGCCCCCGCAAGAAACAAGTTCTTAAACTTTTTGTTCATAGCTAAAAAACAAATTGATAAATAAATAAAACGTATAATTGTTCCTCTTAGTAATAAATATGTTTTGAGCCCCCACCGAGGGGACAACCCATAACACAACGACAAATATATGAGTTTAATTTTTCATAAGCAAGATTTTTTGGTCAGAAAATGAGAAAAAGATGGCTAAAAAACATTTGTTCCTAAGAGTGACACCGCTTTTTCTTCCGGGAACTCTCTTACAGGCATCTCGAACGAACATATTCAGAAATCAGCCAAGCCTCCTGACATACGTTTTGCATACTGGATTGACGAAAATATTCATCATCTTTTGGCTCGGATACGCGATCGTGCGGGACGCTTCGACAAACTCAGCGACCGGAGAGGTCATAGGCAGCCCAAAGCGGCAGGCCTAGCGACTGGGAAGGTCTGAACGACCAGAGAAGGATCACAGGAATTTGATCCTATCGACAAGATTCAGGAAATACTCATTGGACCAAATATCAAGTTCCCGTCTCTGGCTTTGAGCGATGTAAGGGAACACGTCCTGCTTGACTTTCTCAATGTCCGCTGTGGCAAGCCTATGACGCAGCCGTTCAATAAAGCCTTCGCGGCTTACATCCTCACCGCTGAACTCTTTGATTCTTTCTTGAAGATGCCTGAAGTCAAGCGAGACATCGTTCCTGACATACCACTCAAAGTCAAACCAGTCTCTCCCTTTGACGCGACGCTGCCACGCACGATAAACCAACGCGTGCATTTTACCGGCATATAGGTCAGGAAGTACAAAGCAACGAGTCATAAAAGAATGAGGCTTCAGCAGGAGTTTCGGTTCGGTGTCAAAAAGAAGCGGTGGATCGGTATCAAGCTCTATTTTGACCTTAATCATTCTTTTCGTCCGGAATCTGATGTCGTAAGTCTCTGTGTTCTCTTTTAAGAAAGCAGATTCAACCCTGCCAAACGATTTCTTCTCTTTTTTCGTGATCTCTACATCAAAGCCAGTAAGTTTGAATTCCTCCTTTATCGCTTGGAAATAATTCTCAAGATGAACATCATCTCTCTTTTCCGTAAGAGAAAAGTCCATATCTTCGGAGAATCTTGGCAGACCGTGGAAAAGCCTTAGACAAGTACCTCCATAGAAAGCCGCGTGGTCAAAGAACCCTCCTCTACGTGAATTTAACATATTTTTGTATAATTAACTATCAAGTTTGACGGTCTTTG